>ERZ791579.757-NODE-757-length-20690-cov-2.324497_pt1 | contig 20690 bp, 17 predicted proteins | sample MGYA00509968_ERZ791579 | MGnify/ENA primary metagenome ERZ791579 (study PRJEB30046, sample SAMN00791924) | human gut metagenome | study: EMG produced TPA metagenomics assembly of the A metagenome-wide association study of gut microbiota in type 2... | reverse complement strand
TTTGACGTCAATTTCTTCGGCTGCTTTATTTGCTCAAAAAACGTAATTAAATATATGAGACTTCAAGGCGGCGGAAGAATTGTTAATCTCAGCTCTCTCGCAGCTCCGCTTGCCATACCGTTTCAGGCGTTTTATTCGGCGTCAAAGGCGGCTGTAAATTCGCTGACTCTGGCTCTTGCAAACGAGGTGCGACCGTTTAATATAAAGGTCTGCGCCGTAATGCCGGGCGATGTTAAAACGGGTTTTACCGCGGCAAGAGAGAAAAATACCGCCGGTGACGAATTTTACGGCGAGACACTTAAAAGAGCGGTTGCCGGTATGGAGCGCGACGAGCAAAACGGTATGTCGCCGGACGATATAGCCGATGCGGTGTATGCTGCGGCAACCAAGGCTCGTCCGAAGCTTTTGTCTACAAAAGGCACTAAATATCGTCTGTTTTTGGCGCTTTCAAAGGCATTGCCGGTTTCGCTTGTGAACATCATAGTCGGAAAGCTTTATTCTTAATAATTCGGGGCGTAAAGCAATACTGCTAATTAGCTGCTTTTGCCCCGTTTTCTTGTTATTCAATAAAAACACATTCGGAGGTACTATGCAAAATTTTGTAGAGCTTATTCAGAATATCAACAGTAAGGTAAACAGCGTCGTTTGGGGGCCTCCGATGCTCATATTGATGCTGCTTACCGGTCTTTATCTCACGTGCGGTACGCGATTTTTTCAAATACGCCGTTTTTGCTACACAATTAAAAATACGGTTGCCGCAATTTTTAAAGACCGCAAGGTAACAAAAACCAAGGACGAAAAAGCCATATCGCAGTTCCAGGCACTTGCAACGGCTCTTGCCGCAACGGTAGGCACGGGCAACATTGTAGGCGTAGCCACCGCGATTTCCTCCGGCGGAGCGGGTGCGGTATTTTGGATGTGGATTTCTGCTTTGCTCGGTATGATGACGAGCTTTTCCGAAAATGCGCTCGGCATATATTTCCGCAGAAAAAACGAAAAAGGCGAGTGGGTGGGCGGCCCTATGTATTATATCGAAAAGGGACTCGGCCAAAAGTGGCTTGCGGTTATATTTTCTGTTTTTTGTCTGTTCGCGTCGTTCGGAATAGGCTCGGTGGCTCAGGTCAACGGAATATCCACGGCACTTAAGGGTTCGTTTAATATACCGGGCGTTGTCACGGGGATAGTCGTTTGCGCCCTTATAGCCGTTATAATTTACGGCGGACTGAAAAGAATAGTCACGGTGACGGAAAAATTTGTGCCTTTTATGGCGGCGTTTTACATAATAGGCGCGCTTATAATAATAATCGTAAACTTCCGCCATATAGGCGACGCTTTCGGCGAGATATTTTCGGGAGCGTTCAGTATGCGCTCCGTCGGAGGAGGCATTATGGGATACGGTATTTCAAGAGCTATGCGTTTCGGTGTGGCGCGCGGAGTATTTTCTAATGAGGCGGGCCTCGGCTCGTCGGTAATGGTCCATTCCTCCTCTGATGCCAAGGAACCCGTAACACAGGGTATGTGGGGCATATTTCAGGTGTTTTTTGACACCATTGTTATATGCACCCTTACGGCACTCGTAATACTGACTACCGGGGCAAATCTGCAAAGCGGACTTGAGGGAGTCAATATAACAATATATGCCTTTGAGAGCGTGCTCGGCAAATGGGGCTCTTATATAGTATCCATAGGTATAGTTATGTTCGCTTTTTCAACCATACTCGGCTGGTCGGTGTACGGCTCGCGCGCCGCAGAATATATAGGCGGAAAAAAGCTGACTGCGGTGTATAAAATAATATTTCTCGCAATGATATTTATAGGTGCCGTGTCGAGCATTCAGCTTGTTTGGGATCTTTCCGATACGTTTAACGGTCTTATGGCTTTGCCGAACCTTATAGGTCTGTTGCTTTTGTCGGGGACGGTGTTTAAAATAACCAAAAACTACGAGCAGAGAGTGATAGGCGGCAAAAAGATAAAGCCGATGCTGTCTTTTTATGACCGTGAGAAATAATTTTCGGTATTCACATTTAACTCCGAATTTGATATAATATACGGGATTTAAAAAGATAAAAGAGGAAATTTATGTCAGGTAAAAAGGACTACATCAGAAATTTTTGCATAATTGCCCATATCGACCACGGCAAGAGTACGCTTGCCGACCGTTTGTTGGAGCTTACGGACTCCGTGGCGAAACGCGATATGGAGGCGCAGCTTCTTGACAATATGGATATTGAGCGTGAACGCGGTATAACCATTAAGGCACGTGCCGTAAAGCTTGATTACAAGGCTGCCGACGGCAAAAAATATGAACTGAACTTAATAGACACTCCCGGTCATGTTGACTTCAACTATGAGGTGTCGCGTTCCCTTGCGGCATGCGAGGGTGCTGTGCTGATAGTTGACGCGTCACAGGGGATAGAGGCTCAAACTCTTGCAAATACCTACCTTGCGCTTGACCACGACCTTGAAATTGTACCGGTAATAAATAAAATCGACCTTCCCGCCGCAGAGCCGGAGCGCGTTGCTAAAGAAGTGGAGGACGTTATAGGCATACCGTGTATGGATTCGCCGCGCATTTCGGCAAAAACGGGCGAGAATGTCCACGCTGTGCTCGAGGAAATCGTAAACCTTGTGCCGCCTCCGGATGATAACGATTCAAAGCCGCTCAGAGCGCTTGTATTTGACTCCGTGTATGACAGCTATCGCGGTGTAATTGTCTATGTCAGAATAGTTGACGGCGTGGTAAGGCCGGGGCAGACCATGCGTCTTATGGCTACGGGCGCCGAATTTACAATTGTGGAAACGGGATATATGCGCGCCAAGAGCTTGGAGCCGACAAAGCAGCTGTCCTCGGGTGAGGTCGGTTATATCACCGCTTCGATTAAAACCGTAGGCGATGCGCGCGTAGGCGATACCGTGACTCTTGCCGAAAATCCGGCTTCGGAGCCGCTTGCAGGATATCGCAAGGTAAATCCGATGGTTTTCTGCGGAATTTATCCGGCGGACGGAGCGGATTATGAGGCTCTTAGGGACGCTCTTGCCAAATTACAGCTGAATGACGCCTCGCTCTCGTTTGAACCCGAGACGTCAAGTGCCCTCGGCTTCGGCTTCAGGTGCGGTTTCTTGGGGCTTTTGCACCTTGAAATCATACAGGAACGCCTAGAGAGAGAGTATGACCTCGACCTCGTAACAACAATACCTTCGGTTGTTTACAAAATACATCTTACCGACGGAAACGTAGTCGAAATAGACAATCCGTGCAACTACCCCGACCCCGCAACAATCGATTTTGCGGAGGAACCCATGGTTGAGGCGCACATCTTTTCTCCGAAGGATTATGTGGGAGCCATAATGGACCTTTGCCAGGACAGACGCGGCGAATATAAAGAAATGACGTATCTTGACGCCGACAGGGTGGACTTAAAATATATACTCCCGCTTAACGAAATAATCTATGACTTCTTTGACGTCTTAAAATCGCGTACGCGCGGCTATGCTTCGTTTGACTATGAGCTTTGCGGCTACCAAAGGTCAAGCCTTGTAAAGCTCGACGTTCTTTTGAACGGCGATATGATAGACGCCCTCTCGTTTATTATTCACTCCGAAAAGGCATATCCGAGAGCGCGCAGAATAGCCGAGAAGCTTAAGGACAATATTCCGCGCCAGATGTTTGAAATCCCCATTCAGATAGCCGTGGGCGGCAAGGTAATAGCGCGCGAAACCGTAAAGGCAATGCGTAAGGACGTGCTTGCCAAATGCTACGGCGGCGATATAACGCGTAAAAAGAAGCTGCTTGAAAAGCAAAAAGAGGGCAAAAAGCGTATGCGCAAGTTCGGTACGGTAGAAGTTCCGCAAGAGGCGTTTATGGCTGTGCTTAAATTAGACGATGAATAATATAGGACTGTATATTCACATTCCGTTTTGCAATTCAAAGTGCCCGTATTGCGATTTTTACTCGTTTCGCGCCGATGACGATACAAAAAACAGATATGTTTCGGCTGTTTTGCGAGAGCTTCGGAACAATTCAAAACAGTTTAATTGTAAAGCTGATACGCTTTACATTGGCGGCGGAACTCCGTCGGTTTTGGCTCCGGATTATCTTTGTCAAATCATAAACGGCGCAAAATCAACGTTTTTGACCGATGATGCGGAAATAACGGTAGAGTGCAACCCGTTTTTGCTCGGCGACGAATTCTTTGAAAAAGTAAGCGAGTGTAAAGTGAATAGGCTTTCCATAGGCTTGCAGTCGGCAAATGACGGCGAACGCAGGATTTTAGGCAGACGAGCCGGCAAAAGCGAGGTTCAAAGTGTCGTTTCACGGGCAAAAAAAGCGGGAATAAATAATATTTCGCTTGATGTAATGCTCGGCGTGCCGGGTCAAACTAAAGAGAGCCTTAAAAGCACACTCGATTTCTGCATTTCTTCGGGTGTGCCGCATCTCAGCTGCTACATTCTCAAAATAGAGGAGAATACGCCGTTTTTTCGTATGAGAGACAAATTGCCGTTTCCCTCTGACGACGATACGGCCGATATATACCTTTTTATGTGCGAATACCTCGAAGAACACGGTATTATGCAGTATGAAATATCAAATTTTGCTGTTCCCGGCTTTGAGAGCCGCCACAATCTGAAATATTGGCACGATGAGGAGTGCTTCGGCACATTCGTTTTTAGGCGGAAAACGCACATATTATCCGCGTGATATTGAGTATTTCATAAGCGGCAACGAGCGTTTAACTGAGGGTGACGGCGGCGACGAAGAGGAATTTTGTATGCTCGCTTTAAGGCTTCGCGAGGGGCTTACTCAAGAGCGTTTTTACGCCCGTTTTCATCACGGCATACCGCAAAAAATGCTTGAAAGCGCAAAGCAATACGAAAAATACGGGCTTTGCAGATGTGAGAGCGGCGGAATTTCTCTGACGCGGCGCGGATTTTTACTCTCCAACTCCGTAATATCCGAAATTATCTTATAGATATAAATATTTCAGGGCTTGTAATTTGCTTTACAAGCCCGTTTTTTTGTGCTTTTCGGGCGTTTGTGAAATTAAAAACGGCTTTTTGTTACAATGGTGTTTTTTTGTCACACACGGCACGAGATAAAATCAAGAGGAAAACGGAAGAGTTCTCTGAAAGTGAATTGATTACAGAGAATTTCAGGTGTATAATTTGTACAAAATTACCTAAATCGGCTGCAACTATTGTCGAAATGTGTTTGTAATCTAAAATTTTACATAATTTCATTTCAAAATGACAAAAGATTGTCAAACTGCGTTCACAATCTGTTAATATTTGGTTTAAAGACTGTTTAAAATGAGTTTTTAAATTAGCTAAAAACTCTTTACACCAAGTCATTTTTGGTGTAAACTTAAGTATAAATATACGGTGTAATAGTGTACCCATTTGCGCCTTAAAATCGGTAAATAGACGCTTGCTCCGCAAAATGATGGAAAACAAACGTTAAAGTAAACCCGAAGCGGTGCGGATTTATCGTATACTATTATATATAGCGTTTTTAATCAATTTATCGGAGGTTTTTCATTTGGCAGATCTTATATTTCGGCATCTTACCGGAGCCGATGGCGAGGGCGTTTACAAAAACGGCAAAACCGGCTTCTCGGTTTCTTATTTCAAAAAGAAAGAAATAGACTCGCGCTATCCCTCGGGCGGCTATACGGTTGTCGGTCAAATAGGGAAGGGCAAACGCGAAATCGGTAATTTGCAGTCTGACGGCGGGCAAACCGAAAAGGTGTATGCCGCAACGAAAATGCCTCATACAGCGGTAGTCGGCTACATAGAGACAGAGGCTGACAAATTCATTGCGATAGTTAAAGACAGGCTCTTACTTTGGCTTTTGTTTGCGCTTTTGATAGCGGCACTTATAATAGGTCTTATATTCCTTTTAAAAGCCGTTATACCGACAGGCGGCGAGGGCGGAACCACAACGCCCACCGCAGGCGTAATCGACCAAAATGCCGTATTGGGCGAGGGAGAGATTTCCATACCCGATAAAACAAAAACAAAGGGCAGGCAGATAAAGGTCTACGGTATTCCCGAGCTTCCCTTGGCGGCAAATACCAAGGAGCAAAGCTTTGTATTCTCAAACCCCGAGGAAAACCCGTGCTTCTTTGTTATAGAAATAGAGCTTTCAAATACAGGCGAGGTTATATATACCTCAAATCTCTTGCCACCTGGCTATTCAATATCAAAGTTCACGCTGAACCGTGAGCTTGCGGCAGGAACTTATCCGGCAACAATCCATGTTAAGACATACAGCTTTGATAAAGAGCAGCGTAAACTTAACAATATGGATTTAAAAACGACCATCGTGGTTTCATAAGAAACTATATTCAAAATACAGATTTTGAGGAAAGGAGTTGCAGTTTATGCAAAAAAATTCAAAGATTAAAATCGGAAAAAGCATAACTGCTGTGCTGCTTTGCGTAGTGCTTTTGGTAACGTCGATTCCCATGGTTCTCGCGGCCGGCGAGGGCGAATATGACCCGGTGCCGACCTTTACCGAATCGGATAAAAGGGAAGCGGCTGCAACACTTAATGACGACGGCGGAATTACGGTCAGCTTCCCCGGCTAAGGTTAGCGAGCGCAAAACCGGCACAAAGACAATTGGCGGGTATATGTTAGAGCTTGTTGATCTCGGAACATATACCGAAGTTCACACAAGCACGGTTTTGCTGCGCAAGATGGTTAGTCCCACCGGTACCGCACCGTACACGGCTGAGATTACGGCAGACGAAATCAAAACAAAGGTGCCTGCGGGTCTGTCTGACGATCACCGTTACAATATTACGATAACGGCGTACGACAGCGACGGCTGGTTCTCGGAGGCTGTTAACGCATACGTTTCGGATGTTCCGACTTATGTATACGATGCGGACGCTTATGCCCCCGTTACAAACAACGTTCTTGCCGTGCGTGAAGTCCTTTCCTTTGATAAAAAAGGTAACGCAGATGACCACGGTTCGTATTCGGATGCCGGAACCAACGAGAGAACCGCCGAAATCAACAATGTACGCAGTACGTCAGGCTCTCTTGACTATATGCAGGAGGGTAATCACCTTTCATTCGAAGGCAGAACCGATGGAGTAGGCGTTAAAGACACGGGCAACAGCTACGGCTACGCAATGCGTATCGAGTCCGCCGCAACCACCGACAGCCCTCAGTCCTTTGATACGTCATGGAGCCGTCAGACTTGGGACCCGACGGGTGCTTCTGAGATTTGGTACTATCTTGACTTCTCTGAGGTCAGCGTAACGGGGCTTTCGTTCCGCCTTCGTTCAAACGAAAAGTATTTTGCACAGGATTTTGACAACAACTACAGTGAAAGCAGTAATGCTTTTAACAGATACGGCGATATAATTTACTCAACTGTCGGTGCGGCTATCGGTGCTTCAAAGCCGGGATACAAGGGCGAAGCTCCCTATTTGTATCTTCAGCAGGCCGACGGCGGTTGGAAAAAGGTTATGTTAAAAGACGGTACCGTTGACCTTGACCATTTCAAGGGATATGTCCGCATACCGCTTCAGTTTATGTGCTCCGAAACCGACTCCGTTGTCACGGATTCCAACGAGGATTTCGGTGTAAACAAGCCTATGCCCGATATGTATGTGTGGAACAACTCGAATAAAACTAAAGCAAATGCCAACAAGTATTATAACGAAAAAATTAAGCTTTCGCAGTCGGTAGTTGTTGACCCTGCCGGTACTTCGATATCCGATGCTCTGCTTATTAGACGCTATTCCTTCAGAATTAACAAGACGTCGACTTTTAGCGGCGAATACTATATCGACGGCGGCACGATGCTCGCTCCGTGCATGACTACGGCAGACGGCAGCAAGACAACAGCCAATTCGCCCAAAAGAGCTTATATCGATAAGACCAAAATCGGTACGGGTGAAGATCCGGTAGTTAATCGTAAAAATGCTTTTAAAGCTATCGAGGATATTATGTCTGCCGGCTTTAAGTTCACGGGCTGCACATATGACCCGGCTTCTACGAGCCTTGAATCCAACAATGGCAGCGTAGGTAAAAAGATTTTCCTTGATAATGTATTGTTCTACCGTACAGACGGTCAGAAATACAGCGAAAATACCCTTAACGGAGCAACAAACACAGGCACGCCCGTTAAGACATATTATGACCAGGAAACAGAAATTCCGCGCGCTATTTTCAATGCCTGCCAAAAGTACATTGAAAATCCGAACTCCTACGATTACCGCGCCGTTAAGTATATCGAGGACTTGATAGCCGGTTATAAAAAATCAATTGAGGAATATAACAAATCCGAAGAAGCCGGAAAATCCGGTATAATCGATGCTTCATTCCTTGAGGAGTCTGCGCTCGATACCAAGGCGGCAGCACTCGGTATGACCGAGGCTTGGGAAAAGTTCAAGACCGCCAAGCAGGCTTGTATAGACGGTAAAACCTACGGCTCTGCTAACTCGGGTGCAGAGGATTTCATTCCGATGATTTCAACGAAGCTTGAGCAGCTTCCCGATTTCGACGAAAATACTCTCGCGGTAAGCGATGAGGATAAAGCCGTTGTTAAGAGCCTTTATGAGGTTTATATCCGCCTCAACCTAAGCCAGCTCGCTATGCTCGGCAGAGCGGAAGAGGAGAAGCTCTTAAAGTACTTCAGCTTCATAGAAGAAGAACTTGCCGACAACTCTGTTGTAATAGGCCAGGCGCTTACAAACAACAAGGTTATACCGTTCGGCGACTTTAGCTCCTTGAAAAAAGGCACCAGAAGCTGGCAATTTGAAAACTCAAAATATGCCGGCAAGGTAGGTCAGGATTACTACTATTCTAAGGGATATTTGACATATCAGGTTCCCTTTGCTTCACTTTCGGCGCACTCTCAGGATACCGCAACGCCTACACTTATACCGACCGGCGCTCTCGGTAGTGACCCGCAGAGAAACGGTATTACAGATTATCGCCAAAACGGTACTTCGGCAATCATTACATCAAACGGCCTTGAGGGCAAAAACGCCGCAACGGTTACCATAAATAACCAGTATGCCGAAGACAGAAAAGGCTGGTATAACTGCATAAGCATTACAAAGGGACTTGTTGACGAAGAACCGAGCAGCAGCGGCGATTACTCCGCGCTGAGAGCCAACAATATGTCGTCTGAGAGTCTCGGCGATTTTGCTAAGTCGTATACCAAAAACGACATAGGCGAAACCGACCGTCTGGCGCTTGTATTCTACGCAGACTTCTCTCAGCTTGACACATTCTCAATGGCGTTTAATATCAGCTCATACTATGACGGTGCCGCCGAGGACTACACCCTCGACTTCGGCAGCAACAACGCGGCTTCTTACTTCTATCTCATTAACCCCAAGACGGGTGAATGGGCTAAATGTACTCCCAAGGATGAAAGCAAGAGAAGAATTTACGCTTACACCTCGGAGTACGGCATAGATACGGGAGACGGCGATTACCTGACCCTTTCTCACTACAAGGGTTATGTTATGGTTCCGCTCTTCCAGTTCTCGAGAGGCGTTCAGGGTATTTCGGCAACCTCTAACTATCGTATAGATGAAAAAGCCGAGTCCCTTAACAACATTTTCCGTGTTACCATAGGTATAGCGCCCTTGTCAAATTACAACGATTCGTCCGTAAACGGAAAGAGCGCAACTGCAATGAACGGCAAGAGCTTTACAATAGGCTCTGTCGGCTTTACATACAGACAGGGTACCTCGGCATACGGCGCAGGCGTACAAAACAGAACCGGCGACGTCTCGTTCGACGATTATGCACAGGTTAAGTCTCTTACTTCAATGCAGTTTGAAAACGCGGTAGCGGATGTTGATATTTATAAAGCGAACACTCGTACCGAAAAGATAAACACGGCACTTGCTCTTTATGCGCAGCTTTCGGATTATCAAAAGTCAATACCTTCCGTTGCAAGAGCATACAGCGTGCTTCAAAAGTACAAGAGCATCGACGACGGCATCACTTTGCTCGATCAGCCGCAAATTGCGGTTGCCGATTTGAAACCTTTGATTGAGGCTATGCCGGCTGCAGCAACCGGCGGTTCCGTAACAGACAGCAACGCCTTACCTTATCCCGGTTTTGTTATCGGCACCGATGAGAGCGGAACAGAGAAGCCGCTTATAGATTACGGCGCATATTCTCTCACCGCGGCTGACGTACAGAACATAATCAATTGGTATGAGCAGTCTTATGAGCGCTATACCGACGAGGCGATTGCGGCGCTCGGTGCGGAGAACGTCACAAAAATGGAAAACCTTTATAAGGTTGCAAAACGCTTGAGACTTCTCGAAAATTACCGTGACGGCTACACGAGTGACTCCGGTACCGCTATAACCGGTATTAAAGACCTTAACACTCTTGTTGCTTCAATGTACGGCGAGACCGGTAAAGCGACCGACCTTACGACCGACTGCAGGCTTATGCCTACCGGTCAGACCGCGGCGCTTGAAAACTACCTCGAAAAGTATAACGACCTTGATTATTACGCTAAGTATATCTTAACTGATAAGGCCGACAAATTTGCAAGTGCTCCTCAGTATAAGAATTATGCTAAGTCGGCTGAGGCGGTTAACAAGGTGCTTGCCAACATCAAAACTTACACCGACGACATCACCGGTAATACGGTTAAGGGCGGCGTTGTTCGACTCGAAGAAAAGTACACGGCTCTTTACAATACCGTTAAGGGTCAAATGGACAATAGCGGTATTCAGGACCTTACCGCAATAACGGAAGCGGTTGAAGAGTACAATTCGTTTAAGGGCTATATAAGGCAGGTTCAAGAGGTTAACGACGGTAACACCGTTAATTCCTCGGACGGCGAAGCTCTCCACGGTATTATAGATACCATCCGTCTTTTCCCGAACTTTGTTTCGGCGGTAGACAAAGACAGCGTCGCTCTCAATAAGGATGCAACAACGGGAACCGCAGTCTTTACTCTTTCAAATGCCGTTAACTATCCGGACGGAAGCTACACACTTCGTGTAACCTCTAAAAACGGAGGCCTTAAGGACGCCACAGGCACCACCCACGATTACAACGTAGCAATGACGGGTGCGATTGAAAAGACCGTAACGGCAAAAGCTCTTAACACTTCTCCCGAAACCGCGGATGTCGCAAATAACACCGCTTCGGCGGCAGCTCCCAAGGCAATAAACTTTACGTTTACCGCCACGGGCGTTACCGTAACGAGTGAAGATGTTATTACAATAGAGCTTATCGATAATGCTACCGGTGAGGTTGCTGTTGACAAGACAACAAACGAGCCTGTCAGAAAAACTATCAATATCCATTTTGCCGCAGACGACTTCTTTGAGGTTACAATTCCTGCGGAAATAGATGTTCCTTGGGGCGAGACGGAAGCCGTTGATGTTTCCTATAAGGTTACGTCTTCACTTGATACGGGCAGCAAGATCGGTGTTTCCGTAGCACGCAGCGCTTCTGTCGCAAATGACACTCTTACCAATGCAGCAACATCGACATACGCTCTTCCGTATACTTCACAGAACTTTACTTCCACAGAATTTACAGGTACAAATGAGGGAGCGCTTCCCGCTCAAAAACCGTCATTGACAATTTCCGGTTGGACGGACGCTCCGATAGCCGAGTATTCGACTACACTTACTTATACCGTAGATTACACTAAAGGTTAATTAACAAATTAAATGCTTTATCAAGACCATAAGGAGGTGGTTCTATGAAGAAAACATTATCAGTTTTGCTCTCAGTGCTTTTATTGTCGCTCGTGACTGTTCCGTCTTTCGCGGCTCCGGCTACGCTGAACAAAGAGAACCCCGTAGGCTCCGTAAAGATTTTTACCGGCGAGGGCAAACAGGATGAGTATGAGCTTACAATTCCTGCCGATACCGAAATACCGTGGGAAGCTACTTCTTACGCAATAGGTAAGGTTACGGCAACTAAAATGTGGCTGTCTCCCGGCAAGACCGTTAAGGTGACTGTTTCGTCGCTCAACGGCTCAAAGCTTGTCAACACTTTGGACAGCTCAAAGACTATCGCCTACACGCTTACAGGCGCAGAGCAAATGGCGTTTTTACCGGGCGATTATATGAAGTCTTATGACCTCTCCGTGAACATCGCAGAGGCGGAATGGCAAAAAGCCGCTTCGGGTGAGCATACAGATGTTCTTACCTTTACGGCAGAATATACCAACGCGTAATAAATGTAAGGAGACAAAATTATGAAAAAGCTTATTTCTATCGCACTCGCAGCGGCCATGCTCGCAGCTGTTTCGGTTCCCGCTTTTGCAGCTAATCCCATAACCAAGGAAACAGAGCAGACCGGCACAACCATAATTAAGACATCCACAAAAACAGGCCCCGATTCGCCTGAGGATGCTGCTGTCAGATACACCGTTTCTATTCCGGCAGATACAGAAATTTACTGGGGCACCGAGGAGACAAACCTTGTTTACTCTGTTGAGTCTCACCTCAAGAGAGGCCAGGCTCTCAAGGTTACCGTAGCAGGCACAGGCTCTATGAAGACCGATGCTGCAGCAGGCGAGGTTTACACTCTTCCCTATACTCTTTCGGGTGACAACGCTTTCACGGCAGACAGCCCCGTAGTTTACGGCAACAAGGAAACTCCGGCCGTTGACAAAAATCTCAAGGTTACAATAAGCAGCGAGGACTGGAACAGAGCTGTTGTTGATGTTTACAACGACACCCTTACCTTTACCGCTGAGGTTTAATTATTGAAAGGAGACTACTATAATGAAAAAGCTTATTTCAATCGCACTTGCAGCGGTTATGCTTGCAGCAGCTTCGGTTCCCGCTTTCGCAGCTAACCCCATAACCAAGGAAACTGACAATACCGGTACAGCTATTGTTAAGACCGCCACAAAAACAGGCCCCGATGCTCCCGAAGACGACGCTGTTAAATACACCGTTACAATTCCGGCCGATACCACAATTTACTGGGGCGCAGAGGAAACAGCTCTTGACGGATTTTCTGTTGAGTCTCACCTTAAATACGGCCAGAAGCTTAAAATCGGCGTTGAGGGCTCAAGACTTATGAAGCTTACCGAGGATGCAAACGAGACATTGGCTTACGATTTCTCGGCTGACTCTAACCTCGAATTTATAGCTGACAGCCCCGTTATCAATCCCGCAAAGGCACTTACCCTCAAGGTTAAGGTTGCCGCAGACGATTGGAACAACGCTATCGTCGGCGAGTACAGCGATACTCTTACCTTCACCGTAAGCCTTTGATTTTGAAAGGAGATAACCACAATGAAAAAATTACTTTCAATAGCTCTTGCGGCGGCAATGCTCGCAGCGGTTTCCGTTCCGTCATTTGCAGCCGATAAGACGCTTACAAGCGACCATACCTCCGATACGGCTAAGGTTATTACTTCTACAAAAACCGGTCCCGACGGTCCCGAGGCTACTTCTTACACGGTAACCTTCCCGGCAGAAACCACTATTTACTGGGGCAAAGAGAGCACAGACTTTACATACAACGTAAAGTGCCAGCTCAAATCAAACGACCGTCTTAATGTTACGGTAGCAAAGGAAGACGGTACAACCGACCTCAAGGCTATCGCATCAGGCAATACCGCTACTCTTCCTTTCAGCGTAGCAGGCACCACAGCTTATACTTCAGCCTCTGCAGTTGTTGCAGATGAAGCTGTTAACGCTGCAGTAAACATTGCCTCAGCTGATTGGGCAAAGGTTCCGGTAGATGAGTACGAGGGCAATCTTACACTTACGGTTTCGATAGCTCCCGCTACAATCTAAGAGTCGGAAACCCTTCCAAAATACAAGGAGAACCAATTATGAAAAGAATTCTTTCAATAGTCATTGCAGCTGCGATGCTCTTGGCTATATCGGTTCCCGCTTTTGCTGCAACTGCGACAATAGATCAGTCTACTTCCGGTGGCGTCGGTAACTCCTCGGTAGTTACCGACCGAAGCGGAATAAGCGGTACCTTTACCGTTTCTTATCCCGCCGAAACCACCATTTATTGGGGCACCGAAAGTACCGAAATCGGTTACACTGTATCGAGTACGCTTGTGAGCGGCAATAACCTTCGTGTTACTGTAGCTCAGGACAGTGCTAATCTCCATACAGGCGGCGGCAGACTTCTTCCTTACACTATAGCCGGTGATACCAACATAACAACCGGTCATGAGACAGTTACCAACAGCGCATATTCGGTAAATGTCAATATTACTAAGGAAAACTGGGGATCCGTTTCCATTGATGAGTATGAAGATACTCTTACATTTACAGCTTCTGTTGAAGCGATAGCTTAATTTTTTAATCCGAAAAGGAGTTATATTATGAAAAAGTTACTTTCAATAGTTCTTGCAGCTGCTATGCTTGCGGCAGTTTCAGTTCCGTCCTTTGCAGCTGAAATCAATCAGGATACAGCGGACGGCAAGGGTGTCGCAACTGTTAAGACCGATACAACAAACGTTCCCGCAGACGGTTATTTCACAGTAACATATCCTGCTGAAATGAGCGTTAAATGGGGCGCTGAAACCACAGCCTTCACCTACAATGTTACGTCAACTCTCAAGACCGGCAAATGCCTTTCCGTTTCTGTTGCTTCGGAGGCTGGCAAAATGAAGCCCGCTACCGATAATGGCTATACCATTCCTTACGCCTTCAGCGGCGACACTTCCGTTAAGACTGCTGCCGAGGTAGTTAACAATACTTACAAAATTAACGTTGACGTTGCAGCAGCAGCTTGGAACGCTACCATCACCGATTACAGCGATGCTACCGTTACATTTACAGCAGCAGTTGTTGACCAATAATTTGTTTAACAGTTAAACATTATTTCATTAAGGAGTTACAATTATGAAAAAGATAGTATCAATTCTTCTTGCTGTTATGATGATAGCAGCTATTGCAGTTCCCTCATTCGCAGCTACAATAACCAAGGAATCAGACCCCAAGACCGCCGATGTTCAGGTTAAGACAAAGACAACCGATAAGGAGAACAACGATCCCGAAAACTACACCGTTACCATTCCTGCTGAGATCACAGTTGCTTGGAACGACACCGCAGCTCAGGACGCTTCTTACACCGTTGATTCTCAGCTTAAGCTCGGCGCTAAGCTCAAGGTTTCGGCTGCTGCTAACGATGCAGGAAAAATGACAAACGCTGCTACCGATAAATTCCTCACCTTCACCGTAGCAGGCGGAGACGTTGCTGAATATTCCGAGCTTAACACCGCTGTTAAGTCTTCGACAACCGTTACAATCGCTGACTTCAACGCTCCCATAGCTGAGTATGTCGGCCACATGACTTACACCGTAGAGTACGTTGCTGCATAATTATTGCCGGATTTTGATTTTTAAAATTTTTAAGGAGGTGGTTTCATGAAAAAGGCTTGCAGTGTGCTGTTGTCTGTTTTGCTTATATTCACCATGCAGCTTTGCGTTTTCGCCGAGGCAGGTGAAATCGGTAAAACACAGCTTAAAACTGTAGTCCCGAATACCCATGAAATTACCGTAACGTATAACGACGGAGGTTATGTCCTTAAAGACGGCAACCTTATTGCAAGCGGTGCTAAGTTCGCCGTTGACCGTTTTGATTCGCTTTCTCTCGGAGCTGTTGCAAAGCTTGACAGCCACCTTGAGCGTGTTACGGTAAACGGTAAAGATTATACCGATAAATTGCAGTACGGTATGTTGAGATTTGATTCGGTTGCCACCGATATGAACATTGTGTTCACATTTAAAAAATGCTTCGGACCCACAGAGCCGACTACAAATCCCACAGAACCTACCGAGCCTACAAGACCCACAGAGCCGACAGCTCCGGCAGATCCCTCAGGCACAACAAACCCCTCAGGTACTACCAATCCTTCGGGTACCACTAATCCCTCGGGCACTACAAATCCCGGCGGAGATCACGAAGATCCTTGTGTTCGTATGGGCATGAAGGGTAATGTGTATCGCGGTAAAAACCTTTTCCCGGGCGCTAAGCTCGACATTGACCTCGGCGAAATCAAGGCTGAGGCAGGAAAAGACGGTGCATACAGCGTTGACGTTATTAAAGACGGTTTCCATGTTGTAACAATCACCGACGAAAACGGTGAAGTAGCCGGCAAGACTACTTTCTCGGTAAGCGTAAGTGATACGGCAACAGAAACAACCGTTATTAAACTTGATGACGGCTCGCAGATTGCAGTTGTTCCGAAGGGCACCAATACCTTATGGCTCGACTTTGTCGTTAACGACGACGGTACTATTACTATTGTTCCCGGCACACCCGTAGAGGAGCCGACAAGCGAAGTTCCGGTAACCAAACCGAGCGACAGCGGCAACCCGATAATGAATAACCCGGTAATATCCAAAACCGGTGAACTTATCCGTGAAAATCCGCTCGCCGCAGCTGCTGTTTTCCTTTGTGGATTGTCACTTATATTCTTCATAATTCTTCGTAAAAAACGTAAGGATGACGAGGAAGAGGAAAACACAAAACCCGTTTGCTGATATAAACGGTAATAAATAAGTTTAAAATACCCCGACTGTGGTCGGGGTATTTTTATGTGTATCGGCATTGCAAACGGTGGTGTGTTATGTTATAATACTTTGTCAGAACTTAAACGGGTAAAAGACCGAGGTTCGTCTTCTTGAAAGAGGTGGCTGTATGCCCATAAAAATAGATAATCAGCTTCCGGCGCATCATAGCCTGGAGCTTGAAAATATATTTGTTATGACGGAGGACAGAGCCGTCAAGCAGGACATTCGTCCGCTTAAAATTATAATACTGAATTTAATGCCTACAAAAATCGAGACCGAAACTCAGCTTTTAAGGCTTCTCAGTAATTCTCCGCTTCAGCTTGAAATAGACTTGCTGCAGGTAAAAAGCCATATTTCAAAAAATGTGTCAAGGGAGCATATGCTCAAATTCTACAAAACCTATGACGATGTCAAGGACGAAAAATTCGACGGTATGATAGTTACCGGAGCGCCTGTTGAGATGATGGACTTCGAAGAGGTCGATTATTGGGACGAGCTCTGCAAAATATTTGATTGGGCAAAAACAAATGTGTATTCCACATTTAATATATGCTGGGGAGCGCAGGCTGCGCTTTACTATAATTACGGTATTCCGAAGCATCTGCTTCCCGAGAAGGTTTTCGGCGTATTTCGCCATCAACCGCTTGATTTGTATCATCCGCTTTTGCGCGGATTTTCTGATGTCTTTTATGTTCCGCATTCACGTCACACGGAAAACCGAAAAGAGGATATAATAAGAGTAAAGGATCTTCAGATTTTGTCTTATTCCGAGGAAGCCGGAGTCCATCTCGTGTCGGATATGGCGTGTCGCAATTTTTACTGTTCGGGTCATTGCGAATATGATAGCGACACCTTGGCTCGTGAGTACTTCCGCGATTTAAAAAAGGGTCTTGACATAAAGATGCCGCACAATTACTTCCCCGATAACGACATCAAAAAAACGCCCGTTGACACCTGGCGCGGTGCGGCAAGCCTGCTTTTCCAAAATTGGCTTAACTACTTTGTGTATCAAAAAACGCCTTATGACATAGCCGATATTAAATAGTCGGCGAGGCACTAAGCTTTGTAAATATATAAAAATTATAAGTAAAGGAATTATATTTATGCTTCAATACGAAGAATTGAGACTGCGACTTATAAACCACGAAAAGACTCTTGATGACCTTTCCGAGGCTCTGGGTCTTGATAAGATGAAAGAAGAGATAGCGCAGCTTGAAAAAGAGCAGACTGTTGACGGCTTTTGGGATGATATAGCAAATTCTCAAAAGGTCGTTCAGCGCACAAGCAACCTCAAGAGCAAAGTGGCGGCTTATGAAAAGCTCAGGCAGGATTATGACGATGCGCTTGTTATGATTGAACTTTCAAATGAAGAAGAGGACGAGGGTATGCTCGATGAGTGCACCGAGAGCGTAGAAAAGTTTGAAAGTGATCTTGACACCATGACCCTTACAACCCTTTTGAGCGGTGAATATGATGCCAAAAATGCAATTCTTACTTTCCACGCCGGCGCAGGCGGAACGGAGGCGCAGGATTGGGCACAGATGCTTTTCAGAATGTATTGCCGATGGGGCGAGCGTCACGGTTTTAAGGTTACTACGCTTGATTTCCTTGACGGCGACGAGGCAGGGCTCAAATCGGCAAGTATCCTCATAGAGGGCGAAAATGCCTACGGCTTTATGAAAAGTGAGACGGGCATACACCGCCTTGTAAGAGTTTCCCCGTTTGATGCGGCAGGCAGACGCCATACCTCTTTTGCTTCGGTTGAAGTAATGCCCGAAATCGATGATACGGTCGAGGTTGAAATAGCTCCGGAGGACATTAAAATGGATGTTTACCGTTCAAGCGGTGCAGGCGGTCAAAAGGTAAACAAAACCTCATCTGCCGTAAGACTTACTCATATCCCGACGGGAATTGTTGTAGCATGCCAGGTTGAGAGAAGTCAGCATCAGAACCGAGAGGTTGCCATGAGAATGTTAAAATCCAAGCTTCTTGAAATCAAGGAGCGCGAGCATCTTGACAAAATTTCGGATATTAAGGGCGACCAAAAAGAGATAGGCTGGGGCAATCAGATACGTTCGTATGTATTTATGCCGTACACACTTGTCAAGGATAACCGCACCGGCTACGAAATGGGTAATATCAACGCGGTTATGGACGGCGATATTGACGGTTTCATAAATGCGTATCTCAAAATGCAGTCTCAGAAAAAGCTTGAGGAATAAACGCTTTATCGGGGCGGTAAGGCGGTATATCAATATGTTATTAAAGCGCGGAGTGTGTAATTCCGTGCTTTTTTGTTTGTTCGTATTGTATAATCACTAAAACACAGACCGGCTTATAATACTATTTGTAAAAATGTGTGCATTGAAAAAATATGTAGAATTTGTTATTATTTTCTTGTAAAGGTGGTTTTTCAGAGAAAGGAAGATCTGTATGCAAAAAACATCAACCAGGATTTTGAGCGTTTTGCTGTCTGTCCTTATGCTGTTGACTTTGGTTCCGTCTGCTCTTGTGAGCTACGCGGCAGGAGTCTCGCTTAACATTACGGACGAAAACGGTAATGACATTACCGAAATACAGCAGTTGACCGAGTATAAAACGCTTCAACTAAAGTATACCACGACAGGCGAATTGCCGGAGGGTACTACGGTAAAGTGGGAGAGTACCCTACCGCTTCTTGCCGATGTAGACGATAACGGCAAGGTTACGGCATATGATTCGTCAAAGACAGCTATAATTCAGCTTTGGCTTGATGAAAACGTGCGCGTGCTTCCTCTCGTAGGCGATAAAATGGCTGACGAGATTATGAAACAGCTTGAAAAGTCGGGTATTAATCTTGACAGTATGAACGATGACCTGATAGTTTCTATTGTCAGAGGCATTGCAGGTGATACTCTTGCGGACAGCCTTGCGTCTGCTCTTGCCAATATGAATGTCGAAATAACGGCAACCATATATGACGCAAGCGGAGCAAAGCTTGCAAGTGACAAAATTAAAATAAAGGTTCAAAAGAGCGTTATTGCGAACATCTTTCCTACCGGAACTCATATAACCAATAAAAAGAGCGTTCCTCTTACCGTTGCCGTGGGCAAAACGGTTCAGCTTTACGCGGCGGTAACACCGGTAAGACTTAAGCACTCTGTAAAATGGGAGATGGGCGGCAGCGTATTTGATACAAGCTCCGGCAAGCGTGCAACGATTTCCGATACGGGACTTGTCACATTTACTGCAGCAGGCTCGGTAACGGTTAGGGCATACGACGCGAGCAATGTAGCTTTTGTCGATACCATAACCTTTAATGTAGTTGAGCAGAAGGATCTCCCGGTTGAATCCTTTGATATTATAAGCGGCACAAAAACCGTAACAGATTCATCCGTATCCGTAAGTGAAGGCTCCACAACGCAGCTTGCAATTACAAATGTTGTTCCCGCAGGAGCATATACCGGCGACCTTACTTGGGAAATCGCCGATAAATCGATTGCCGTGGTTGATGCCTCCGGTACGGTAACCGGCCTTGACGGCGGCGACGGACTCGTTGAATACAGTAAATCCACAACCCTTACCGCAACGGCGGGCGGCGTTTCCAAAAATGTTACAATAAAGGTGTCAAGAGCCGGTGTGGTCGGCAGTATCTCCTCTGTTGAAATTGAGGGTAACAGTGCCGTTCCCAATGATACGCCGACTACCTTTAAGGCAAATGTGTTACCGTCAAGACTTAACACAAACTCGTCGGTAAAACGAGAGTGGGGACTTACAAATCCCGATACAAAAGAAATAATATGGGCAACTGCCGAGGCACCCGCCGAGACAAAGCTTGCTACGCTTTCGTCCGATGGTGTATTCACCCCGAAATCGAGCGGTATTAGCGAAATACACGTAAGAGCAACTCTTAATGATAAAACCGTTGAGGACTCTCTTACCGTAACGGCGGGCAAGGCGATAACAGACTTCAGCATCAGCGGCAGCACAGCGGTTAATGAGAGCAAGACTACGCAGCTTGCAATCGCGAATATAGCACCGTCCGATTACGATCAAGCCCTTCTCGGAACTGTCGTATGGACTTCTTCCGACCCGTCAATAGCCACTGTTGATGCAAACGGTCTTGTAAAAGGTCTTGATTCCGGCGGAACGGCCATTTGGAACACCAAAAAGGTCACAATAACCGCAACCATCGGAAGCGT
>ERZ791579.756-NODE-756-length-20706-cov-2.313932_pt1 | contig 20706 bp, 10 predicted proteins | sample MGYA00509968_ERZ791579 | MGnify/ENA primary metagenome ERZ791579 (study PRJEB30046, sample SAMN00791924) | human gut metagenome | study: EMG produced TPA metagenomics assembly of the A metagenome-wide association study of gut microbiota in type 2... | reverse complement strand
GTTTATCTTCATGTTATCGAATGGCCTGAAGACGGGGAATTACTGTTTCGTTTGTATCAAACTGCTTCTTCCGCACGCTTGCTACACAATGGGCAGATTCTGAATTTTGAAAATACACATGATGGAATTTATATCAATGTGCCTTCAAAAGCTCCTGATAATATCGCATCAGTAATTGAATTGACATTTGACTGTATACTGCCACGTTATCCAATCAAGCCTATGAACAAGAACAATTATGACATCATAGACGGAAATAATTAAAGAAACATACAACAAATTACAAAACTTAATTAATGCATGAAAAGAGCCCTATTATTCTCTATTGTGATATGGTGTACAGCTGTTTGTTGCTATTGCCAGATCGATTGGAAAACGTTTATGTCCGGACAGGACATGATATGGAACCGTCTGCCTCAGACATGGTACGAAGCCCCCTTTATGGGAAACGGAAGTATGGGGACCTACATCTGCAAAGAACCGGAAAAGAACGCAATACGGGTGGACGTAAACAACAGTATGGTGCACGATCACCGCGAAGACGACAAAGGCATCTATGGAAGAAGCCGCCTGCTCATAGGCTACTTCCTCCTCCACCCCGTAGGTGAAATCACTTCCGGAACCATGCGGCTCGACCTATGGGATGCCGAAACCCGGGGATGCATCCGCACCACATCGGGGGAAATAAAGCTAAGGGCCTGCGTCACCTCCGAAAGCCCCTACATCATTGTCGAAGCGGAAGCGACGGAAGGCGAGAGAGGTTTTACCTGGCGGTTCTATCCGGAAAGCACCGATTCGCCCAGACAGCTGAACGCCATACTGAAAAAAAGCAAGAACCACTTCAAGAAAGACTATATATCCAACCCCGCATCACAACTGTACGAACGCAACGGGCTGAACTACTGCTGGCAACCGTTGCTGGCAGGTGGCGGTACCGCCACCGTCTGGAAAGAAATAAGGAAAGGCAATAAAAGCGTCCTTGTCATCAGCAACGCACACTCCTTTCCTGAGACCGACGCCCTGAAAAAGGCGGAGACCGCATTGGCAAACCTGCAAACGGCAGATATATCCCTCCTCCGGCAAGCACACCGGGACTGGTGGCACAATTATTACCCCCAAAGCTTCATAAGCCTGCCCGACAAAAAGATAGAAAACTTCTATTGGGCGCAAATGTACAAGTTGGCATCCGCAACACGCGTCGGCGGCGGACTGCTGGACAACAGCGGCCCCTGGCAAGTGCTGACGCCATGGCCCAACACCTGGTGGAACCTGAACGTGCAACTAAGTTACTGGCCCGTCTATGCCTCCAACCGGCTGGAACTGGGCATGCCGGTGGTGGATGCGATAAACAACAACTTTGAAAACTTAATAAACAATGTACCCAAGGCCTACCGGAAAGATGCCGCCGCACTGCCCGTAGCCACCGACTTCAACTTGGTGGGAGTAGATGTGCGCGTGCCCGGCAGCAAACCGTTCGCCCAAGTGGGCAACCTCCCATGGTTATGCCACAACCTCTGGTTACAATACCGTTACAGCATGGACGAGAGCATCCTGCGAAATACGGTCTACCCCACTCTAAGACGTGCCATCAACTTCTATCTTCCTTTCCTCGAAGAAGACGGGCAAGGCATACTGCACCTGAAAGAGACCTACTCTCCGGAATACGGAAATGCCAAAGACTGCAACTACGACCTTGCACTGCTCCGCTGGGGATGCCTGACTCTGCTTGAGGCTTGCCGCATTCTGTCCATCAACGACGAACTACGCCCCACATGGCAGCACATCGCCGACAAACTGACCGACTATCCCCAAAACGAGGATGGCATGATGATAGGAAAAGATGTCCCCTACAACCGTTCGCACCGCCACTTCTCACACCTGCTGATGTTCTATCCGCTCCATCTCCTGAACGCGGAGCAGGAAGGCAGCAAAGAATTGCTGGAGAAGTCGGTGGAACACTGGCACAGCCTGCCCGACAATATCCTCGGATTTTCCTATACGGGTGCATCCTTATTGTACGCCGCTTTCGGTGAAGGAAACAAGGCATTGGAAAAATTAAACGGCCTGTTTGCCCTCACCCTGCGTCCCAACACAATGTATATGGAAAGCGGTCCCGTTATCGAAACGCCCCTATCAGGCGCACAATGTGTCCACGAGATGCTGTTGCAGAGCTGGGGAAAGAAAATACGCGTATTCCCCGCCGTCCCCTCCCAATGGCAGGACGTCCGGTTCCAAGACCTGCGGGCAGAAGGCGCTTTCCTCGTTTCCGCCATCCGCAAAGGAGGGAAAACAACAGACATACGGATTAAAAGCCTCGCGGGAGAGCCCTGCATCTTACAGACGGATATGGAAAATCCTGTTGTCAAAATCGGCAATGCCATGCTGGTTCCCCAAGGCAAAGGTGTGTACGCATTGGATATACGAAAAGGCGAAACGGTGACCATCACGTCCCAAGCTGCCGAAGCATCCCCGATAGGCCCGGTTGAAGGCAAAGGAGGGAACTTTTTCGGGTTGCCATGATACTTCTGTCCGATAAAACACAAAATTAAAACTATATGCGACAAAAGTGAGACGTCTTTGGACCCTTCCGAAGTTCCTTTCAACAACCTTATACAAGATATTTACCGAATATCCGTATTTTTGCATACGAACAATAATCACTAATATTCAATAAATATGAAAAGAAACTCCTTGTTATTTGCAACCGCCCTGCTCATCGGCCTGACCGGTTGTAAAAACACCCCGGCCCCCCAAGAGGCATGGATGAGCAACGCGCTCGACGCCGCTTCCTACCAATTGAAACTGACCGCTGAAGAACTTTCCGGAACAGGCAAGCTGCCACGCTCCATATATTCCGGTTATGACGTGAATTTCCTTGACACGCAACTGCAACGTGAAGACAAATCATATATAGACTGCATCCCAATCCACCGGCTTTGCAACTGGGCCAAAGATATCTTTGCAGCATTTACGACTGGACCAGCGGTTTCTTTCCCGGCAGCCTTTGGTATGCTTACGAAATGACCGGCGATGAGGAGTTGAAGAACCGCGCCATCGAGTACACCAACCTGCTGAACCCCATACGTGAGCTGAAAGGCACGCACGATATAGGCTTCATGATGAATTGCAGCTACGGCAACGCGCTTCGCCTTGCCCCCAACGACACCATAAAAGCGGTACTTATAGAAACCGCGGATAATTTATGTTCCCGTTTCAATCCGGAAATAGGCTGCATCCGTTCATGGGATTTCGGCGAATGGAACTTCCCGGTCATCATTGACAATATGATGAATCTGGACCTGCTGTTCAACGTTTCCAAGCTGACAGGAGACAACAAATACAAAGACATAGCCGTAAAGCATGCACAGACCACCATGAAAAACCATTTCCGTCCCGACTACACCTCCTATCATGTGGTGAGCTACAACAATGACGGAAGTGTAGAAGTCAAACAGACGCATCAAGGCAAAAATGCCGAGTCGGCATGGTCGCGCGGACAGGCATGGGGAGTGTACGGCTATACCTCTTGCTATCGTGAAACCCAGGACGTGGCTTTCTTGCAAGAAGCCATTCACATTGCAGACATGATCATGGAACGCGTAAAAACCGACGACCTTATCCCCTACTGGGATTATGACGCTCCGACAGGCGAAAAAACGCCACGTGACGCATCGGCCGCAGCCATTACGGCATCCGCATTCTTAGAACTCAGCACGTTCGTGCCCGACGGCAAGAAATATGCCGACTATGCCGAGACTATATTGAAAAGTCTTTCCGGTCCCGGTTATCTGTCTGCCAAAGGCAGCAACCAGGGTTATGTGCTGATGCACTCCACAGGCTCACTGCCGCATGGTTCCGAGATAGATGTACCGCTGAATTATGCTGACTACTACTATCTGGAAGCAATGAAAAGATACATGGACAGACATCAGTAATAACTTATAAACAAAACAGACATTTAATTTTAAGGTAAAAAAGGGTTTTATTTGGATTAACAAGGTTGGGGAAAGGCTGGATTTGCAAAAGTTCAGCCTTTTTCTTTTCTCAATTTCTCTTATTCATGCCGATTGGCTACTTTTGCCTTTAAAAGAAAAACTGTTTAACAACTATTTCCATGAACCGACAACTCATTTACAGAATTCTTGCAGGAAGCTTATTCCTACTTTTCCCCTTCATCATGCAGGCCCAAGTCATCTTGAAAAACTGGGCCATCGAGGACCATTCCGGCGAAATGCAGATAATGGTATCCGGTGACACACTGGACATAACGGCTCCCAAAGGCCTTACGCTATGGTATAACAAACGTCTGACAGGCGACTATGAAATCAGTTACCGCATAAAGATGCTGATGCAGGGCGGGAAGTACGACCGCTTAAGTGACCTGAACTGTTTCTGGGGCGCCAACGACCCGGAGCATCCTGAGAACCTGCATGCACAGGCAGCATGGAGAAAAGGCATCTTCCAACACTACAAATCCTTAAAGCTGTTTTACGTGGGATATGGAGGAAACCATAACTCCACCACCCGTTTCCGTCAATACTACGGCGGAGGCCCTTCTTTGAACGATTCAATAGCAAGGCCTGTAATCAAGGAATATACAGATCCCGCTCACCTGCTGTTCCCCAACCAATGGTATCACATCCAAATCCGGGTGCAGAAAGGAATCACAACCTACCGCATCAATGGAGAAGAACTATTCCGCCTCTCTATCAAACGCAACGAAGGCGACGGACATTTCGGATTGAGACTGTTACAGAACCATGTGCTATTCACTGACTTTCAAGTTCACCATACTTTCACTGGAGGTTTCCGGAAAAAAGCAGGAAGATTATAAAGAAGGCCTGAGGAAAGCTCCACAATCCAACAAGAGAAATCAGCCGAAACATCAAACAAAATCTTTCATTCCCTTATAGATTTTGTCTTTATACACTTAGTTAAGCCTCGTTTTTCAGTTGCGGGCTGTACGGTTGCCAACTGTGGGCTGTTCGGCCCGCAACCGGAAACCGTACAGCCCGCAGTTGGAAAACGAAGTTTAGCTTATAGTTTAGCAAGGTTTTACATGGTTTAAAAACAGAAAACGTATTGGATAAAACAAGGTTCTGCCCCTGTGCAAAAAGTGATAATGCGTGATGACAAAAGTTTTGTCGTCACGCATTATTTGGTTGTCATCACGCTATAGTCGGCTTACTCTTAGAGAGTTAACAGGCGGTGTGACGAGTGATGAGAAAATATCGAAAACAAGCGGTTCGGCGGGCTGACAGAAAGGATTTCACACTGACTTCATCAAGAAACAGAACAGACGGTATAGCTCAAGGTGTTATGAGCCATACCGTCCGTCAATAGACAAATGTGTTAAGTTAGTATTCCGCGTATTTACTCGCCTTCAAAGATGGTGAGAACTGGACGAAGAACATATTGAGAATTAAGAGCCCAGCTACCGGTAATTGCCGAATTGATAAATTTAAAATTGTTATCTACAAGCAAGGTAGATAGTTTTGATTGTGTCTTATCAAACGAACTTGTCATTATCCAAGTGGATCTGGTAGCATTACCGATTAACTTAGCCTGAGGTGTACCGATACTACTTACCGCAACATCATAGGCTGCTCTTAGCGTTGCATTTTTCGTTGATTCATCGAGTGGTCCATTCTTTTCAGGAGAGATGCCATAAATCCGGGCACAAATATCGTACATCTGGTGTGCGGAAGGTATGTACCAGTCACTAAGATTTGTAGCTGTATGGTTATACTTTGCTCGCAAGCCCTTGTATTGTTTGAATAACAAAGATTGCTCAGTATTATCAAAAATAGCATTAAATGCCTTACTGTACTCATATCCATTGTACGTCCTAACAGTGTAGTCGGCATTATAGGTTTCTGTTGTCGCTAAGGTTGTAATATCAGTCCCGTCAGTGAAACTACCATCTTTGGAGGGGCCTATGTAAATACGATCAGTACCTTCCAATGCCATGGCATAGCCTGCTATTTTCTTGCCTTCGAAGGCAGTCCCGTAGTCACTATTGTCCGTAAAGTTCTCCTTCAATGCAAATATAACACCGATGGCTTTCTCATTATATTCGTTTCCAAATGTACCGTCTTTATAGATAAAGTCGCCTATTTTGGCGGCGAGAGGTCTGGTTGTGATATCCGAATTAGCCGATTCCCAATCTTCTACGTCAATGTCGAATACAATGTCAAATTCAGTATCTTCTATCGGAGATTCTTTCATCATATTACCGCTCACCTTGACGTGTTGGTTGCGAAGCAATGGAACGAGGTCGGCCGGTACTGTTACATTCTGCTGTCCTTGTTTGGTGGTAAAGTTCAGTTTGATTTCTCCCATGTCTTCACTTTCTTCATTAGCAAAGATATAGGCAGAGAAGAGAGTACCGTCGGGGGTAGCTTCCCAGTTGAATTTCGGAATGGAGAAGTCGACAGTCACCATCTCGCCGTCTACAGCCTTGCCGGTGCTGACGTTGAACTTTGATGTCGCATTATAGGAACCGGACAATGCCCAAAGCAGTTTAAATTCCCTCAGGTTCTTTTCCAAGACACTCACCTTGGCAAAAGGACGCACCATTTGGGGTTGCAACACCAACGCCTCACCTGATTTCTTTGAAACCTCACCGCTATAATAGAAAGCATCGGCAGCTTCGTTGTTAATCAAGCTACTCATCTCTTTTATGGCAACGTTTCTCAAATCGGAAGTGTCGTAATACTTATCTGCATAACGGATTGCCCCATCTTCGGAACGGCCGGCAGCGGCAACTGTTCCGTCAACGTAGTCCACCCACATCAGACAATCGTACGTACCGGCATCCACAGCCAAATCGAACGAAATAGCGGCAGTTTCGGCAGAAGGCTCTACGACTACTTCATTACGATAAGCCGGTTGTGAAACTTCGCCTTTTGTCCAAAGTTCGAGGATGCAACGCAGTTTGTGCCCGACAATGTCCTCTGAACCACCGGCAGTGATGCTTGCAGGGAGAACAGCGGATACATGCATCTGCCCGGCATCAATGCCGTTGTTATCATCGTCACTGCACGAGGTGAACAAACCCATGCAGCATATTATCAGTAGTAATCCTAATATATTCTTTTTCATATTCGTATAAGTTTTAATTAGGGGTTATTTTATGATGGTTAAGACGGGACGAATATCCGCTTGAACTTTAAAGCTGGGCTTAGTAGCCTTTATCGATCCTGCTCCGTCCACCCCGTAACCTATTTGCAGTACATAAGGCGCAGGATCATTAGAAAGCGAGAGTGAATACATATAATATCCTGCATTCTTATTATTTGTCGGAAAATGTTTCGTAATTCCTTTGTCTATTGCATTCATAAAAGCACTATTATAAGCATCGACCTTTGTTACAGCAGGTACTACAGGAGCTGATTCTCCCGCAAAACCAAATAATTCTCCGGTAAATTGTAATAATTGTGCCGAAGATGGTATATACCATCCGGAAGAGTTAGCTACTACTGTGGCTGTTGTTTCTTTCCATTTCTCAAAGACAGTAAGAGCCGGATGATACATTTTATCCTTATTTTGGGTATAAATCTCGGTAGCTAAAATCTTCTTAGTTACGGAAAAACCATTGTATAAGTTCCAATCAGCACCAGAAGCGAGAGCTTTAAAAGCTTCTTTAGAAGCTTTTTGTATTTCAGAATTTACATTAGAGCCATTTTGTTGATAAAAATAAGGACGAATTTTACCATTAAAATAATTCTTATTAGCAGTATCAAAGCTATTATCCACTTTTACATTCTGCAACGCCATCACATACCCCTTAATGCTCTTACCCTCACTATTCGGATAATTGCTGATGTCATCGCCCCCTTGTGCTCCTACCGCATATACAATACCGACACAATTCGCTTTATTCTCTTCCGTCAGTTCACTGCTCCACGTACCGTCTATGAAAAAATAGTCTCCTACTTGCGGGTCTTTGCTCGGTTCAGGATCCGGATCTGTACCGGGATCTAATGCCCCGTCACCCATCAGCTTACCACCGGCAGTCATTTGTTGATTACGTTTCAACTCAATGCTTTCTCCCGGTATTTCACGAGTCGATTTACCGGCAGCTGTCGTAAACGTAAGGATAGAGCTACCCAAGGAAAGTCCTGTGGAAGGAGTGAAAACATATCCGGTATATAATATTTGAGGAGCATCTTCCGCAGAAGCAAAGTTCTTGTCATACACTGCCGTAAGCATTTCCGCTCCCGGCTCTCCCGTAGCTACACTGAATGTTTTAGGCATTTCGAAGCTGACGGTCAATCCTGTGAGTGTAGCAAATTTTTCCGCATCGGTTTCTTGCACAATCAACTTAGCAAACGGACGCGTCAACTTCATGGATTCATTCACCGCAGCAGCATTCTTTTTCACTTCCAGCTTGGCATAGAAGCCGTCGCAAAGGTCGGTATCGAACAAATTGGAGGCAAACTCGTCTTTGACGATGAGCTGATGCAAGTTGGAAGTATCGTAGTAGGTATCCTCAAAATGGGTATAAGTCACACCATCCACAGAGGTCACCTCGGAAACAGTCGCATCCGCAGCTATAAAGTCCGCCCACATCAGACAGGTGTAATCACCCGGCCGCAATGGAAAGTCGAATGTAGGGACAGTGCCCGCTGCCACCGCAATCTCCTCACGATATTTCAAGAAAGGACTATCGCTCTTTGTCCACACCTCAATGATGCAACGCAGTTTATGAGTAGTAGGAATAGTTATCTGTGCACGTGTTGCCGCAATATCCCCGGGAAGTTCGGCGGAAATGCTCACCCGGCTGTTGTCAGTCTCACCGTTCACCGGCTCTTCCTGGCTGCACGAAGCCAGAAGAACGGTGAACAATAAAGTTATTATAAAATATAGTTTCTTCATTTCTTAAAAATTTAATGTTATTTCAAAGCCCTTGTTGTCTGCAACGGTTTGTCCGTACTTTCCTGTACTTGCATCGTACCTTGTACATTGTCATACAAGACAGAAGAGTTTTCTTGTTGGCGTTTGTAGGGAGCGCCGCCAACAATCACTTCAGGAGTTCCATAGCTGAACATGGCTCCGGTTAACTTATTGGAGATGGTGATAGCGGCAGGTTTATCGGCAGCCATTTCCGCTTCAATTTTCCAGTCGCCCAAAGTGAAACGGTTATTCACCTGCCAGATTTCATCTACACTGCCATTCTCCGTCACCTGAATAACGGTGAGTATCTTATTATTGAGGCTCGGTCCGAAGTTAGCGGTGAGATGCCATTGCTTGGGATACTTTACGGGATCTTGGTCGGCAGGCTCACCACCGGGGAACCACTCATCGGTTGCAGTAATGTCCGGAGTCTGCTCACTGTAAATCTGGGCAACGGAAGTGAAACTGCCCCTACCTTCATAGGTGTAATCGGTTGTCACTTTGTTCCCGGCAACATGCATTTCTACGGGACTATGCAGCAACCATTGCCAGGTTGCAACTTCGTCTGCACCCAATTCATCGTAAATAACAATCTTATTCGGGCGGAGCATAAAGATATGGCGTTTGTAGTTGTTCAAAGGATTGTCACCAAATCCAAACTCCGGCGTCTGGCTGATGCCGGCGGCAACAAAATTCGATTCCCATTGATCGGAAGTACCGCAATATGCATTCGAAGCGTCACCCAAGAAATAAGCGATGTTCTCTCCATTCAATCCCCGGCATATGTTTCCATAGGCCTTCGTAGTGAAAGGCTGGCCGATGCCGTTTATCATAATTGTATTGTGACCGCGGGTGTTGCGGTATTGCAAAAGGTTGTGCTTGTCCGCAAAATTCTGATAATAGCCCGCGCTGATATAGACCGGTCTACCCTTATACAACAATTTGAAACCATTCTGGTCTGCCAGCGTATGACTGCCCGAACCGTAAGGGCTGGAACGGAAAGCCAACGAAAGATTGGAATTCAAATTCCGCATATCGGAGTGCGCCACACCTTCACCGATGTCTTTATGCCAGATAAAGTTCTCAAAAGCACTATCATCCAATTCCGCAGCTGTATAGTCAGTGTCCCCCTGAGCAATACGATACAAACGCATATCAAAATTGTCTTTCAGTACCACAGCACACTCCTTGACATACCAAGCAGCGTAAGAATCACCCGTTTCGCGAGCCAAGAAGTCCATGAATCCCACTTGTACTCTCCCCGGTTCTGTCATCCATTTTTCGACTCCGTCACCAAAACTACAGTTGCCCGAACCCGGCAGCCAGGTGTAAGCAATTGCCTTACCGGCATTTTTGTACCAGGGATGTTTCAGAAAATCAGTCTGCGTCAGATGTGAGAATAACATCGGCATCCAGTAGAGCGTATAACAGTTGGTTCCGAAATAGCTGATTCCGTTCTGCCATGCCCCGCTGCGGTTGAAGCCGGAAGCCGGCGCACGCCCTGTCCACAGTTCGTAGAAGTATTCCAGCGCATTCATTGCTTCGGGATATTCCTGACAAATTACCAACGCGCCTTGCGTCATGTTGCGCAATACAATTTGCCAAGTATGATTATCGAAGATGTGATTTTCGATTCTTCCCGTATAACTCCGGTAGTAGTAATTGACAATCTTCAAGATCAGTTGTTCCGCCTTTGTCTTCTCGTCTTCGGTCAGGCTCTCCTGACAAAGGTCATAGCATAGACTCACTACATCAACAATACCTCCCGCCGCAAAATTTTCATACTTTTTCAGTTGGTCATCAGTAATACCGTAATTAATCAAAGTTCTGCCAATTTCCAGTATCTTGTCATAATACTTCCGGTCTTTGGTAAGACGCCAAGCGGTATTCAAATAATTCCTCGTGTTATTCGCCAGTGCTTCCATACCATAATCATGGGGATTGGCCGGTAATTTGACACCAAGACCGTCCTTTCCATTTGCCCTACTAATCATCGACTTATATTCAGGATGAGTGTCAGCAATCGGGCTTACCTTCGCTATGTCCTCTTCCAAAAAACAGTTGATACGCGGATACGTGGCAGGTATGTTCTGTTGGAGCACTTCCCACTTGGGCGTTACGAACACCTCTTCCTTGCCTGTCACCGTAAACTTATAGACTTCGCTCCAAATGGTAGCTTTGTCATTGGCATCCACTTTGCGGAAACGCCAATACCAGTCACCGGTAGCCAGTTGCTCGTGAACATTATATAGGTCCCAGTTCAGTTTGCCGGAACGGTACGTACCTTTCTCAGGAAATGAGTTATCTTGCGACAACTCAAATTCCAGAAATTCATCTTCTCCTCTCAGTATTTTCGGTACAATCAGCGGCGCCGGATTCACAAAAAGCTCATGCTCTTCGCGCGGATAAGGTTGGTCCCGATCATTGGGATGCACCATTTCCAATGCTTTATTGCCGGTCAGATCTTCAAAGAAAATCTCGTTATCATCGTTACACCCTGTCACAAACAGACAGCCTGCGGTGAACAAGCAGATATTTATAAATTTCATTTTCATACTATTCAAATTTTACCATTCCGGGTTCTGTACCAAATTCTCATTCATATACAATTCGTTCTGCGGATAAGGATAGAGATACATCTTGTTCGCCCAATACATCGTCCCTATCAGCACTTTCTCAAACGAGAGTTCATCATCTCCACTCTTTCTAATCTTCACCCCGTAAAGATTGCGCACCTCATCATCGCCTGCAATCTTCCAGCGGCGTATATCGTAGAAGCGGTGTCCTTCCAAAGCCAGCTCAACGCGGCGCTCATTGCGCACTTTCTTACGGAAATCGTCCTGTCCGGCAGCAGCCACGCCTTCCATTGTAGCCGAGGCGCGCACTTTATTCAACGCTTCAATCGCAGTGAGCGTGCATCCTTCGGGCTTAACGTCAGGACCCTTCCATTCATTCAGGGCTTCCGCATAGTTCAGCAGGATTTCGGCATAGCGGAACAAGATATAATGGTGTTCTATCTTGTTGGGCTTCACCGGATCCAGCGATACGGAAGGATTCATCCATTTGCGTAAATAGTATCCGGTCTTGGTGGAGCCTTCCATAATCTTGTTCTTACCGCCTTCAAAAGTTTCCACCTTTTGTTCCAGCCAAACACTTCCGTTGGTAAGCACATTCTTATACAAACGCGGGTCGCGGGTCGGCTTGCCTTCGGCATCATAATACATATTCGATACATGTGCAGGGTTGCTCCAGTCAAAAGGAGTACCGTCTTTCATTTCATAAGCGTCCACCAAGTTCTGGGTAGGGGTATTTCCTCCCTTTGCGGAAGTCTCGGCATATCCCATAGGCTGGTTGCGTGCTTCAAAACTATTTGTCTTGTCAGTGTTGCGGCGTTCAAGTATCAATTGTTTGGATTTGAATATTTCATTTCCTCCCTGATCGGAATACAAAGGGTCGGCAGTAATCTTAGGCAAGCTGTACTCATTCAAAGCAATCACCTCATGGGCTGCTCTGGCTGCTTTTTCCCACTTGCTCAAGTCTTTGTCGGGATTGTGCAGTTCGCTCGCCGCATAAAGAAGCGCTCTCGACTTCAAAGCCAGCGCCGCACCGCAAGTGATACGTCCTGTCTCATCCCAGAAATCCATCTGGTTCACCGGAAGTTCAGGAGCTATCTCGGAACATTCCTCCGCGATGAAATCAATCACTTCGTTAAACGGAGTCTGCTTCACCGAGTTAATCTCCTCCTGCGTGTAAGTGCGTGTCAACAACGGGATGTCACCATACCGCTTTGCCAGTTCAAAGAGATAGAAAGCCCGCAGGAAACGAACTTCGTATGGGAATTTCGAGGATTTCTCCATTATCTCCTTGTAATCATCATTATACTCAAAACGTTTCAAGGCTTCCGGATCGTAATTCTCCAGAAAAGAGTTGGCGCTACGAATACCGTCCCAAAGATTCCAAGCGTCGTCCACCCGTTTCAAAGGGCTCCACACTCCGTTGGTCATATAGTTGATATTCGCATTTTCCTGTGTGTAAATGCAGTTGTCGGTAGCAGCTTCCATGATATACCCGCTTCCTAAATCGGATGGCAAGAAAGTGTATACGTATGCTACCAACTGGTTCATATTATCATAATAGGCATACGCTTCTTCTTTTGTCTTGCCGGAAGTCTCGTTATAATCCAGATAGTCACATCCGTTCAACGAAAGCAGCGCACAGGCCATTACCATATATTTTTTTATGTTAAGCATAATTTCGTCCCGTTTAAAAATTAATATTCAAGCCTACATATACCGAGAACAGGTCGGGATAGCCCAAAGCGATGTCCTCACAATTGAAATAGTCTATTTTGTCGATAGAAAACACGTTCAGCGCTTTGGCATAAACCTGGCACTTGTCCATCTTCATCTTCTTGGACCACGCCTGCGGCAGAGTGTAATACACATTCAGGTTGCGAAGTTTGAAGAAAGAACCGTCTTCTATCCATTGCGTACTGGTCTGATAGTTGTTCTCGTTGGAGAGCGTGGACAGGCGCGGCACGTTGGCAATGTCTTTGGTGCTTTCCGTCCAGCGTACTTTATCCTTTAGATACCAAGTGGCAATATTGGTATTGCCGTTGCGCAAGGGTTGATGCACACTTGACACATTCAGTTGCTTTGTCAGCCCGCTGACTCCGTTGAAGGTCATGTCTATGCCGAAACCTTTGTATTCAAAACCCAAGTTCAATCCGTAGACCATGTCGGGGATAGAGGTGGACTTGCCAATGGCTACGCGATCCTCACTGTCTATACGCTTGTCACCGTTCTGATCTTTATACTTCACGTCACCCGGACGCACCACCGAGAAAGTCTGTTCGGGGCTGTTGGCTATATCTTCTTCATCATTGAAATATCCGATGGCTTCCAAGCCGAACAACTGTCCGATTTTATGGCCTTTGGTGTACAGATAATCGTATGGCTGATAAGCCTGTCCGTTTTCAATCACCTTACTGTCGTTCAGTCCCCAGTTAGCATTGACATAATAGTTGAAATCTTTCAGTTGCTGGTTCCAGCCCATGCTGAGTTCCAGTCCGCGGGTTTCATTTTCACCGATATTGCTTTTGGCGGGCGTCACTCCCAACATTCCGGAAGTACGGTTATTGTCAACCAGAATATTGGTGCGACGGTCGTAGAACACTTCGGCAGATGCCGTAAAGTTCTTCCACATCCGCAAATCGACACCTATATTGTATTTGTCGGCAGTCTCCAACTCCAGTCTGTACATAGGCAACTGCTGTTCCCGCAAGCCATTAACGGAAGTACCCAGGGATTCACCGAAAGCATATTTACTGCTTGTTTTGTCACTGATCCAAAAATAGTTTCCCAGACCGTAATCCAGTCCGTCCGTTGCCGAACGCCCCCAGGAAGCACGCAACTTCAACATATCAAGTTGGGATACATCCTCCAAGAAAGCCTCGTTGGCTATGTTCCATCCGGCTGACACCGCAGGATAGAAACGGAATTTGTCGCCTTCCAGCAATACGCTGGTACCGTAGTAATTGGCCACCACGTCAAGCATATAGCGGTTATCATAATTATATCCTGCAAATCCCATTACGTTCTGGCGATAATAAGCGCCATTCACACCGAGAGGTTCTTCCATCTCCTGACGGTAAACGACAGACGCGGCAACCTGATGTTTATTGAATGTGCGGTCATAGTTCAGTTTTGCCTCTACGCTGGCACGAATGAACTGGTCGGACAGTTTGGACGATGAAACCTGCAAAGTAGAGTTGGAACCTTCCGTTTTAGTAGTGGGAAGTCCGGCTGCGGTCTGATTGAAGATTTCATACAGATAAGTCTTGCTGCCTATGTCCTGATAAGTGGCAGAGTTGTCATAGGCTACGGCAACCTCGGCGTTCAGCCCCTTCACAAACATGGAGAGGTCTTGCGTCAGGCGCATATCCCCTTCCAGCAAACGACGGTTTTCCTGCACATACCCCACATCGGCAATCGCGGCAATAGGATTCATCTTAAAGACAGAATTACTGCCCCAGTTCCCATTGGCAGTCTTTATGGGGAAAGCTGCGGAAGGCACGTTATACAGGTTTTGGAAGATAGCGTCTATACCGGTATTGGGGCGTTTATCTTCTGCAATAATACCGTAAAGGCTGAATTTCACTTTGGTAGCAGGAGTGACATCCACATCCAGATTGATACGCAAATCCAGTTCGTAATTACGGATCTGGGAGTTGTAACGGTCGGAATAGTGGGTGTAATCCTCATTCAGCAAGCCGAACTCATTCTTGTAATCCAACAAAGCCATGTAGCGCACCCGTTGTCCGCCGCCACGTACCATAATATTGAACTGGTTGTTTTGGCTGAAATCGCGCATGCCTTCTTTCACCCAATCGGTATTGGGATAAAAGTTGGGATTCGTTCCTTGCTTGAAGTTTTCCAACTGCTTGGCCGTATATTGAAGAGGCAATCCGTCATAGTGCAAAGCCTCATTCTGCGCCATTGCATAGGTATAAGCATCCGCCATTTCCGGCTGGTTGATAGGGAAATTAAAACCATGGCGATAATTCACGTCAATATCAAATGAATTATAAACGCCACGTTTGGTATTAATCAAAATAACGCCATTAGCGGCTCTGGCTCCGTAGAGAGCGGTGGCCGCTCCGTCTTTCAACACCTGCACCGATTCAATCTCTTCCAAAGTCATGTTCGTCAGCCCTCGTTGGAAACCGTCGACCAACACCAATGGAGAACCGGAAACGCCACGTATCTTCATTCCGGCATTCGTACGCCAGCCCGCGTTCTGCGAGAGTTGCACCCCCGGTATCAGACCAAAGAGGGCATTGTTCACCCTGTTGGTTGAAGTGGCTCCTTTCATCAACTGATCGGCATAGATGGTGGATACCGATTGCGTACGGTTCTCTTCGGTGCGCTTCATAAAGCCCAAGTCGCTCATTCCGTCTTTGTGTGAGTCAAGCACTATATTCATAGTCTCTCCCGTCACCTTCACACGTTTCAGAACCACGTCGGCATAGTTCAGGTCGATATAGTCGCCTTCTTCCAGCTCCAATGAGAAAACGCCGGACTCATCTGTAATGCTGTTGATACGGAATTCTCCGGCCTTCGAGATCTTCACCCCCGGAAAAGGTTTTCCGGAAGCATCCTTCACAACTCCATTCAATGTCTGCTGTGCCATTGCACCAAAAGAGAGTGTAAAGGCCAAACCTACTGTATATAGAATTTTCTTCATATTTTTTCTTATTCATTAGTTTTATTACCAACCGGGATTCTGAACCAAGCCATATTTCTTATTGATTTCCGCCAATGGGAATGGCAGCAAATACCAGTGATCGTACCAGTAATATTTCTCTTCGCGCACATTGACCTGATAGTTAAATGAGTTCTCTCCAACCTTTGTCGTCACCAGCTCCTCCAACGGACGGGTGGCCCATTCGGAACCTTTGAGATAGCGTCTCATATCGTGGTTGCGTATATCCTCCTGACCGAATTCACGCGCACGCTCATCCAGCAGATAGTTCAACAACGGCTCTCCGTCCGGCACTTCGGCAGCAGTCACTTCGGGAAGCCCGGCACGCGTATGCACAAGATTGAGATAATCGTATGCATCTCTTTTAAACTCGTCTTTTACGGATGCCTGCCCCAACTTGTTCATTGCTTCAGCCATATAAAGATAGATTTCCGGCATACGGATCAACGGACAGGAATACGGTTTCTTATCCATTTCGTTCGCTTTGTCACGAATAAACTTCCGGAAACCATAGCCAAACTGGAATTTCTGCCCCTCTTTCGCACCCGGTCCAAAACCTTCGGAACCTCCGACAAAAACCTGCGCCTTTCTTCCTTTATACTTATCACCGTTCACCACCAACGTTTCATACAAGCGGATATCACGAGTAGGATTACCTGAAGCGTCAAAGAAAGGATGCGCCCGGTGCTCTGGATTATCCCAGTCGAATTTAGAACCGTCGTGCCATAAGAACATATCGGCATGATTGCTGCGGGGCATACCATAGCCCTGATCGAACATACGGAATGCTTTATAGGTACTTACATAAATGGGCCAGCGGAAAGAAGCCATTACCACTTCCCGGTTGCCTTTCGTGAAATAGCCGTTTATATAGTCTGTACGTGGATTGCCGGTATTTTCCACCCGGTAATAATTGCCATTCTCCTCATTCATTTTCAAGAATTCCCTTCCGGCTTCCAGAGCTGCTTCCCAACGGCTTTCCTGATAGTCGCCATACCATGTCAGATGTTCGGTAGCTGCCTGTCCTTCATAATAAGGCGTAACATTATTGAACAACGGACTTGCCACAAACATCAGCAAGCGGAATTTCAACGCTTTGGCAACGGCAGCCGTCATGTGTCCGTACTCTGCGTCCGTAGTGAACCATGGCAAATCCCTTGCGGCCTCATCCAGCAGATTCACCGTTCTCTCCACAGTTTCCTCCAACGTCAAACGGGGAAATTGGAAAAGTTCATCCGCAGTATAAGCATGGTCAATCCAAGGCATACCGCCATAATAGCGGATCATGTCCATATAATGATAGCCAATCACAACTTTCGCTTCCGCCTTGCGCACCTTCTTTTCGTCGGCGGACATATCGGGAACTTTGTCTACATTCTCAATATAGATATAGGCCTTTCTGATTCCATAGGTAGGGTCTCCCGTCACCGCCTTATTGGAGAGCTGGTAAGGGAAGTTGCTTGTTCCGCTGGCGGAAGTGATAGCGCCATGCGTCCACGACAATCGTGTCGTATAGCCCAGATCCGAATATAAATCCAGCGTAAAAGCTCCGTCATGATAACCACCCAAAGCCGGCATGTAGTCCGGCAGGCTTTTATAGAACTGGTTCAATGCCTGGTCTGCATATCTTTTCTGTGAGAACACACTGTCAATGGACTTTTCGTCACCCTGCGGTTTCTCCAGGAAACTATTTCCAAATTTCAGGTCCTCGCAACCTACAATCATGGTGACCAGTAACCCTAAGGAAATTATTGTTCTTATAGTTTTCATATCTTCAATTTTAATGATTAAAAGGTTACATTTACTCCCAGACTGAAAATCTTCATTACAGGGTAAGTATTATCATCACGTGTCAACTCACCTTCCGGATCAAATATTTTCAGTTTATCGAAAGTCAGCAGGTTATATCCCGTAAACTGTACGGCAAGTTTTGAAGCGCCGATTGCTTTCAGCACTTTTTCGCTTGTGATGTTGTAGCCTACCGTCAGGTTCTTCAGTTTCAGATAAGAAGCATCTTTCAGCCATACGCGGGATGTTTCCTGATTATTGGCATTACGGTTGTACGTAAAGCGCGGATACTCTGCCGTAGCCGCCGTTGCTTCCGTCCACCGGCCATCTACCAGATATTGATAGAATGTTCCGCCCAACTGCTTGTTGAAGAACGGATCCCTATAAGTATTCTGCATCTCAATATCACATCCTGCAACCCCTGTCCAGTTCATTGAAGCAAAAAAGCCTTTATACTCCGCACCGAAGTTCAAACCGAACGTGTAAGCCGGACGTTTGGGCTTTCCGATTTTCGTGCGGTCGTCCGGATCTATCACTTCATCTCCGTTCAAATCCGCATATTTCGTATCTCCGGGCTGAACCTTAGATATAGGTTGCGGCAAATCATCGCGCAAAGTGCCGTCGGCATCAAAATCGTCTTTCGTGTAGAATCCTTGCGCCACATATCCATAACGGGCACCGACTTCATTACCGGTATGCCACATATAAGGTTCGTTAGGCTCTACCTCATCCTGATAGACAATCTTATTTTTAGAATAGGATACATTGGCATTGATAAAATAAGAAACATCCTTTACCTTGTCATTCCACTTCAAGTCAATCTCATATCCCTTATTATCCACCTTACCCATGTTGACAGCCGGCAACAAACCGCCACCCATAGCAATCAAAGAAGGAACCGTACTCCGCTGAATCAGAATGTCCTTACGTTTTTCAATAAAATAGTCAACCGACAAACGCAAACGGTCGTTGAAGAAGTAAGCGTCCAAACCATAATTCTGTTTGAGAGCCGTTTCCCAGGTTACATCCGGATTACCCAAAAGGATCTCTCTGGCCGCCAACTCATAAGCGGTATTGGTAAGACCGAAGATATAACCGTTCTTATCCTGATAGCTCTGCTCGAGCCATCCGGAATCGTTCACAGAATAAGAGTCGGGCAAGTACAGGAAGCGGAGGTCTTTCCCATTCACTTTCATATTATCATTACCCACCAGACCGATAGAACCGCGAAGCTTCAAATAGGTCAAGAACTTATTCTTCGGAAAGAAATCCTCTTCCGTCAGAATATACCCGACAGAACCGGCGGGGAATGTACCGAAACGCTTGTCCGGAGCAAAATTCTCGGAACCGTTGTGACCGATATTGAACTCAGCCATGTATTTGGATTTATAATCGTAAGTCAAGCGTCCTACGAAACCTACATAACCGGCAGCTACATCGGTATATAACTTCGGATAATACTTCTTGCTTTGATTGTAAAGGAAAAAAGCCCCTACACTATGGTCGCCGAATTTACGGTTGTAACGGACACTTCCTTCCAGATACCAGTCGCGCCCGCGCTTACGGTCACTCTCTTTTTCTTCATAGGTATTCATGGAATTCTGTCCACTCACACGATAAACAACCTCCCTGTTAAAGTCAGGATCGTCGATAGAAAGACCGGAACCATCCACCTCCGACTTATAGAAAGGAGTATAAGTCTCTACATGGCCGACTACTCTTCTTACATAAGAATAATCCGTATTATAGGATCCCTTGATGTCGACCGACAGACCTTTGGTAATGAAATCCAACTTTTGCTCTAAGTTCAGGTCGAACGTCATATTGTTGGACAACTGGCGTTTGTAACCGGAACCGTAGTATCTATCAAATACCTGGTTCTTCATCGTAAGATTAGGATAGCGGCTATCCTGGTGCACCACTTTCTTTCCGTCTACCAGTCCGGGAGAAGAGAAAGGCCATGTAGAAGAAAAGTTCTTCCAGATCTCTTCAATCGGTTCGCGCTTATTCCCCACAATACCGCCCATATTGAACTTCAAGGTAGTGGTAGGGGTAAGATTTACATCCAAGTTGGCACGATAGTTATAACGGGAATAATTATAGTTGTTATTATAGTCGAGTCCTTTCAACTGCTTGAACAAACCATTCTGATAGAGGAAACCCAAAGAGATGAAATAACGTACCTTCTTTGTACCTCCGGAGATGTTGAGGTTGTGTTGCGTCTGGACAGCCATCTTGTTTGTCAGCTCCTTATACCAATTGATATTGGGATACATGATAGGAGAATCGCCCAAGCGGAACCTTTCCAAGTCATAGGCATTGAATGCCATTTGATCTTCCGCCATACCGTCATTGCGTTGCGCTTCGGTATAACATAAGGCGGTAGTGTAGCTATCTGCCGTTTCCAACACGCGGGTGGGCACTTGCACGCCGACATTGGAGCTTACCGACACCCGGGCTTTACCCTCTTTTCCGCGACGTGTCGTCACCAAAACCACACCGTTGGCTCCACGCACACCGAATACAGCCGTAGCGGAAGCGTCTTTCAGCACGTTTATAGATTCTATTTCATTGGGATCCATCTGGAAAAAGCTACGTTCCACCCCATCTACCAAAATAAGAGGAGTAGCGCCGGCTTCACTCAAGGAGCCCACACCACGCACAAATATCTTTGCGTCATCGGCACCCGGCTGTCCACTGGGCTGCATGGACGATACACCCGGCAGCTGACCGGCCAAAGAGTTGGCAACACTACCA
>ERZ791579.719-NODE-719-length-21315-cov-2.289652_pt1 | contig 21315 bp, 23 predicted proteins | sample MGYA00509968_ERZ791579 | MGnify/ENA primary metagenome ERZ791579 (study PRJEB30046, sample SAMN00791924) | human gut metagenome | study: EMG produced TPA metagenomics assembly of the A metagenome-wide association study of gut microbiota in type 2... | reverse complement strand
TGCGCCTCCTCGCGGCTCAAACCTTTCATCCAGTCACCCGCATTTGCCTCGCCATTTCGTGTTTTCCGCGTATCCCGGCTTGCTGCAATCTGGTCGAGGCTCTGCTTCAAATACTCCATTTCCTTGTCGCCGGGACGCTCCTTCGCTTCCTGCCTGGGACCCGTATTGTTTTCCGTTTCATTTCCTGATACCATCCGGCGATCCGTAAGATGCCCATCTGTCTCATGCTTGTCCCGTTCCTCCGCTTCGCGCGGTGCAGTGCGAACTGCCCGCATCAGATTCTGTGCCCGTGCATCCCGCTCACGGAACGGATTCACTCTCATCGCTGTCCGCGATTTTCCTTTTTCAAACTCCGTTTCTCCCAGATCCCGGTTATCCGTTTCAGCACCATCCCGACCACTCACGCCGCGATCTGCCCGCAGAGTACTCTGCAGCCATTTCGGCATTTCCCGTACATTCGAGTCCACGCCAGCAATTCCGCCGGATACTCCAGAAGCTCCGGACATTTCCTGTCCGCGCGTCTCCTTCTCACGTGCCGCCCGAAGGAACACCGAATTATCCACATACTCCAAAAGCGCCGTTTCCAGCCGCTGCTGTTTCTGGTCAATCTGGAAACAGCTCTCGATAAATGCCAGAAACAGACCGCTCATGACAGCTGCCGACGCATACAGCACAATATAGCTCGCATCCAGCTCATACCAGTATGCCAGAAATGCCTCCGCTGCTCCGGTCAGAAGCCCTAAAAGCACCATTTCCATTGACACGCCGTTCCACGCATCCAGCGAAATATGTAAAAATGAAAATCCGTCAATCTGCTTATCCAGATATGCCTGCGTGTTCACGATGTTCTGACCCAGGCGGCAGGTATTTTCCAACCGCTGCTTCAGATTTTGAAGATTCTTGTTCCGGGTCATCGCCATGTTGTCAGTTTCTTTTAATAATCTTTTGTAGAGGCTCCGTGTAATCAACTTGCTGACAAATCCGATCATTCCGATTGCCGCAAGAACGGACAGCGCTTTTCCAGTTTGTAAAAATTCCAGCATAAAAAAGCTCCCCTTTCTCTACTTCCGGATCACTTCCGGGTGGCTTGCCACAGGTCAGGTTTAGGCGCTTCGCAGTTTGTCTCTTGCAATTTGCTTTTCACATTCTGCTTTTTGCATTCTGCTTTTCACATTCTGCTTTTTGCGCCCTGTCAAATCCCGCCTGCATCGTGGCTTTATTATATCCGCCGAAAGAGTCTTTGTGAAGATGAGAAAGGGGAAAATCGTTCGTCAAATTCTGCCTTAATTCGATTTTTAATAGGTATTAATAATGCGTATCATGCAAAATTTCTGGTTGTTAAAAATTCCGTCTGTGAATCATATTTATGACTCATTATGCCTCATACCGGGATGCCATTTCAAGCAGTAGGTTTACCGAATGCTTGATCGCCTGCGCCTCAAATGCCGCATAATCCATACCTGCGCTGTCATCCGCCTTATCTGAAATAGCACGGATAATCAGGAACGGGATTCCGTTTAAATATGCCGCCTGTGCGATCGCTGCGCCCTCCATCTCGGTACAGCTTGCGCTAAACTGCTCGATCAGCCACTCCTTTTTTGCCTTATCCGAGATAAACTGATCGCCGCTTACCACGCGTCCCGGAAATGCCTGAATCTCCGGATTGACCTTCTGGTTGCACTCAATCGCCAGCTCGCGCAGCTTCTCATCCGCCTCAAATGCAAAGGTATCTACACGCGGAATCTGTCCGATCCGGTATCCAAATCCGCTCGCATCCATATCATGCTGCACCGCATCCGTCGATACAACGATATCGCCAATGTTGATCTCTGCACGCAGGGAACCGGCGATACCTGTGTTCACAATCGCACTGATATGGAACCGATCCGCCAGAATCTGACTGCACATACCTGCATTTACCTTGCCGATACCAGAGCGAACCACAACTGCGTCCTTTCCGCCCAGTTTGCCCTGATAAAAATCCATACCGGCTACACTTGTCACGGTAACATCCGTCATTTTCTCCTTGATCTGAGCCACCTCTTCATCCATCGCTCCGATGATTCCTAACATCTGTTTGCCCTCCTGTTTTTCTGTTCTTTATTCTTCTGCCTTTCTTTTATAGATTTATAGAAAAAGAAATTCTTACTATTTGATCTTCTGCGCTTATACCCCTGCATCTCTTTCCTCAAATCCATTGGCTGACTCGGCTCTACAGTCAGTGTGTGCCTGCACCATCATTTTTCATTTGAAAATCGTTCATTTACTTTATAATAGCGCAGCCGCATCGTTACCATGTATACCTTGTACAAACAGTAACACCGTATCTTTTCATGAGTATACTGGATTTTTGTTATCTTGACAACACCTTTACTGGCAGACTATAATCATTTTACTGCGGTGGATTCCCGCCACAGCAGATTAAAACACATACCATTTTACCATTTGAGGAGGTTTTACCATGACATACAAAACAAAGGGAGTCTGTTCCCGTGAGATCAATTTTGAAGTAGAAGATAATAAAGTAAAGAATGTTCAGTTCGTCGGCGGCTGCTCCGGCAACACACAGGGCGTTGCCCGCCTGATCGATGGCATGGATATTGACGAGGCAATCTCCCGCATCGAAGGCATCCAGTGCGGCTTCCGCCCAACTTCCTGCCCGGATCAGCTGGCACAGGCGTTGAAGGAGTATAAGGCGAACGTGAAATAAGTATCTTTTGGTAGATTCTTTCAGACCTGCCGACATAGTGAAAAACCATTTTAAAACCCCCACCTGCAAACATCTGGAATTTTGAATCCAAAAATTCCTGGATGTTTGCAGGTGGGGGTATTTATGTGATCGCTTTTTTCATACTATTTCGTGTTGCAAATATAAATTTAGTAACACTGTCCCCGTTTAGAATTAGTCGCCGTATTCGGTGATCATAACTCCTCCTGTTTTGGTCATAAACGACTGTCCTTTTCCATTCGCCTCTACATAATGAACGCCAACTACTCTATATTTATAACCCGTTTTTTGATTTTTCACAGTAAATTCATTTGTCATACCAGATAAATCCTCTGTCGGAAAATCTTCTTTTTTGGCATCATATGTATATCTAGCAACCTCAGTCCATTTACCATCTTCCTCACGTTGTAATACTGCAATATTTTTAATTTTATCGCATTCTACATGAGCTAATGTTTCGATAATAATTCCAATATCTCCCTTTCCCAAATTACTAATGCGTGTTGTTGCCGTATCAATAATACTGCCTCTCGGTTCTATTCCTACAGCTACTCCCTCCGCAGAATTTTCATCCAACACCGTAGTTGTATTATAATCTGCCGTTTCAATAGAAAATCCAGCAATGTTTTTTATTTCCGCCGCCTGAACCTGCATTGCAGCCATTGTCATAATAAATCCAGCACAAATTAAAGAATAAATTTTTTTCCTCATAAATCCTCCCTTAATACTCTTCTAAATAAAGATTTTTAATGATTTTACAAAATTCCCGCTGTGGCATTACTCCAGAAATTTGATAATAGGAATTACCTTTTACATAATAAGAGCTATATTCTATTTTCCCATTTTCTATACTTGCTCTGTCTATATTGATATTTTCTCTCAAAAGCTCATTGTACACATGTGTCTCTTTTTTCCTATCAGATACAACACTCATCGAACTCCCTACATCTCCTATTTGTTGTACCAACTTTACTTTATATTTTCCATATCTAAAATATATTACTGCTCTTGTTTCTCCTATATCAGCTTTCACATATTCTAAATTTCTAGGTATATATGCTAACTTCATTACATGAATTTTTGTTTTTCTAGCTATTTCTATATATGTTCTATCTAATTCATCTTCCCCTGGCGCCGCTTCAATATTATTTAAGACAATCTCATTTCGTAGGCTGTCTCTTTCCTGCACCACATACCGATACTCCCTTTTCGCCCCAGCCGAAATCCCCATCGCCACAACCATCACTGCGATAGCGGCGGCAGCTACAGAGACTTTCACAATCGATTTCAACCGGCGTGGTTTGCGAACTTCTTCGTGCAGTTTGACAATGTTCTAGCTGGATGATTCTTTTTCACTTTCCGGGCTTGTTCCCACCTCCGCTTCTAACTTTGCCATCAACCTCTCAAAGCCGTCTTCTGGTTCTGGAGGTATGTCGCTGTCTTTTACTTCCGCTATCTGACGGCGGATTTCTTCCGTCTGTGCAAGGATAAAATCCTTCAACAGCTGATCTTCGCTGACTCCAAACGCTTCCTGCAGCAGGCGCTCTGCATCTTCTCCAGCCTTTTTCCCGCGCCAGCTTCTGCTCACTTTTTATCCCTCCTCTCTGTCCTCGTCCTAACTTTTAGGTTGACTTTTCTTTTTTTCCGTTTACTATACTAAATGTAACCCTTTGCGGGTATGATAAAGCATAAAAACAGTTGTTTTCAGGTTATGGTTGTCCCCTCACACCGTAACCAGCGGCTGATGTGTGGAGGAAACTACTATGAAAAAAATCATTCTGACCGGCGGTGGTACTGCAGGTCATGTTACACCGAATCTCGCCCTGCTTCCGGCACTGCGCGAGGAAGACTTTGAGATTCACTATATTGGTTCTTATAACGGCATTGAGCGCCGCCTGATCGAGGCAGCCAGCATCCCTTACGATGGAATCTCATCTGGAAAACTGCGCCGTTATTTTGACCTTAAGAATTTTTCAGATCCGCTTCGCGTTCTGAAAGGATACTTTGAGGCTCGCAAGCTTATGAAAAAATACAAACCGGATATCGTCTTTTCCAAAGGCGGTTTTGTCGCTGTTCCGGTCGTTCTGGCTGCCAAGCATTATAAAGTGCCTGTCATCATCCATGAATCCGATATGACCCCAGGACTGGCAAATAAAATCTGTATTCCAGCCGCTTCCAAGGTATGCTGCAACTTTCCGGAAACACTTAAATATCTTCCGGAAGATAAGGCGGTTCTGACCGGTTCCCCGATCCGTGAAGAGCTTCTGCACGGAGATCGTCTGGCGGGACTCCAGTACGCCCATCTTTCTGCCGATCGCCCAGTAATTCTGATCATCGGCGGAAGTCTCGGCTCCGTCACGGTCAATCAGGCTGTCCGCGGCATTCTTCCGCAGCTTCTGAAAACCTATCAGGTAATACATATCTGCGGAAAAGGCAATCTGGATGAGTCTCTCATCGGCACCGAAGGATATGTTCAGTATGAGTATGTGGATAAACCACTCCGCCATCTCTTTGCAGCGGCAGATCTGATCATCTCCCGCGCGGGCGCAAATTCCATCTGCGAAATTCTGGCACTCCGCAAACCGAACATTTTGATCCCTCTGTCGGCTGCTGCCAGCCGCGGCGACCAGATCTTAAATGCCAACTCCTTTGCAAAACAGGGATTCAGCACCGTTCTGGAAGAAGAAGTTTTAACCGCAGATACTCTCAGCCAGGCAATCGAAGAGACCTATAAAAATCGCCAGCAGTTCATTGATAAAATGTCTGAAAGTCACTTAAACAATGCTGTCAAAACCATCATGGGGCTGATTCATGATTGCATACGCAGTTAGTAGCATTGCTACGTTTGTATAGTACAAGACTAAAACACTGAATATGTAAGCTTATCATCACATCGGACAGATTCGAAACGGCTCTGCTTCGATGTGATTTTTAAATATCAAACAGCTTTGCCCTCAACACGCGCTTCTGCAGTTCTGCTTTTGCCCTGTAAAGACGTGTACAGCATACCGTTGATTTGATTTTCAAAACCGCACAGGCTTCTTCCGCCGTCAATCCCTCCAGAACACGGAGAATCAAAACATCCCGCCAGTCCTTCTTCATAGATTTGACAATCTTCCATACGTTCCAATAGATATCCCTATCGATAACCTCCTGATCCAGAAGCTGAATTCCTATCTCCCCTTCCAAAAGAAGGTTCATAATCTCTTCTTCCGCATCCGGATCTTCCAGATGCAGCATCTCGCGGCGCCGCATCTGCCTCCGGTTATCGATCCACTTGCTCCGTAAAATGCGGATCAGTAAAACCAACTTCACTTTATGATCCAGATCTAACGAATAGCGCTTGTAATATTCAATGAAAGCTTCATGCACCATATCCTCAATGTCATCGTACCCTACTCCAATTCTATACGCATATTTCTTCAGCGGTACCAGGTACTCTCTGTAAAGCGCTTCAAAAAGCGCCATTTTTTCATTCTCATGGTGCATATCCAAACTCCTATCGCGTCAGTTCTTCGCGGATGGAGCTGCTAATTTCTGCCAGCTCTTCCGGCGTTGCTTTTCCTGGCGCCCATGTCACCATATCCGGTCCATTTTCATATCTCGGAATAATATGTACATGGAAATGAAAAACAGTCTGTCCTGCGGATATGCCATTGTTCTGAACCACATTGAAACCCGTGCAGCCCAGTGCTTTCTTCATCGCCGCACCAATCTTTCCAGCTAATGGAAGAGCTTTTGCCGCAATCGCCGGATCCAGCTCACATAAATCTTTGAAATGCTGCTTCGGCAGAATCAGCGCATGTCCCTTCGATGCCGGTCCCAAATCCAGAATCACACGAAAATCTTCATCTTCATAAACCGTTGAGGATGGAATCTCTCCGCCAGCGATCTTACAAAAAATACATTCTTTGTCTGTCATGTCGGTCTCTCCTTCTCTCTATGCTTCTCCATTCCCTGGAAAAGCGGTATTTTCTTTTGTCACTTGGCTTGAAACTTCCATGTCAAGTGCCTTTATTATAGCATATCCCCATGGCTTGTTCTATGTAAATTTGCAGAAACGCGAAATTGATGTACTTGCAAAATAATTCACATCAATTTCGTGTTTTTGGTTATTATTTCATATTTTCAGACAATTTATCGGTGTTCCCAAAATTTATATCCGACATCCGCCAAATAAATGGAATCCCCATTCCCCAAACTGACTGTTTCATTTGCCTGAAGCGGATAGCCATTGACCGATGTTCCATTGGTTGAATTGAGATCTGTCAGAATGTATACGCCCTCCTTCTGATCGATCCGCGCATGAAGACGGCTGACGGTCGGACGGTCAATACATGCGTCCGACAGCCCCGGATGTTTTCCAAGTGTAAATGGAATATAGGAAATCTGAATCACTGTTCCTCCGGCTTCCACCGGCTCTAAGCGCACCGTTCCTTCCCCATTCTTTGAGGCAGACAGAAGCGTAGTCCCCGCTTCTCTCGCCCGCTCTATCTGTGCTTCTTCTTCTCTTCGAAGTTCCTGCCGATAAGCTTCTTCACTCTCCGGATAGACCTGCCAGCGGTTTTCAGGCGTTGTCTGCTGCCAGTCTTGATATGATAGATCCACTTCCGTGCTTTCCTCTCTATCCTCTCCCTGACCTCGATTTTTCTTCCTGCCACCATATACCTGCCATTTTCTACGGGCTGCCAACATCTCCCTCAAAAACACGATTCCCCCGATGCCGCCGCTGATTGCATACAGCCATACATCCATTTCTCCCGTCACGTACCAATACACAATGCCAGCTGCCACCGCGCTTCCAAGTACCTTTATCCACCTGTTCTGCCATTGTCCCTTTTGTTTTCCACCTGCCCTTTCAGACTTTTCCCCCACTTCATCTGAATTCTCTACCGACTCCAGGTTCTTTTTCGTCGTTTTCTCCTGATACAACGCTTCCTGCCTATATTTCCAATCCTTCCTGGCTGGCGTTTGAGTGTCAAAAGCCATTTTCCCAGATCCAGATTCCAACGTATCCCTCCGATTTTGCTCCGCTTCAAGCCACTCCTGCCGATCCGCCCACACTCCCGCCGTCTCAGGATCCCCCTCATCCTCGTTTCGTTTTTCTGCCGAAAAGATCCGATCTTCCCCCGAAAGCTGGCGCAGCAGATCTGCCGTTCCGTAATTCTCCCGAAGACTAATCTGGTACAGATTATAAGCTAATACAACAGCCTCCCGATCCTGATGATCCGCACGTTCCAGAAGATACCCCAGCAGTTTTGAGAGCGCCTGCGGCGCCTCTTCCCGATGCCCCGGAACCAGACATAATTCCACAGTAAAATGATCGGGTTCCAGATACAGATATTCCGGATCCAGCAAAAGCTGTTCCTCTTTTAACAGGTACTCTTCCACCCGCTTCAGAACCGCCAGCACACCAAGCAGAATCGACCGGAGTTCTTGTCCCGACAAGGTCCGCTTTTCCAACACCCGTCTAAGTGGCTGTCTCGACGTTATCTCATAATAATATTCTCTCGCCTCCTCCGTCTGGCGGACCCGGAACTTCAAAAGCCCTTCGATGGCATTCGCCGACAGCATCTGTACCGCATATCCCGTTTCTTCCTCCGGCGCTTCGATTATCATATAATTATGATTCATTTCCCGGCTGTACCGAATCTCCATCCCGTATCCTCCATCACTCTGCATTTTCCAACACTGTCAGCAAACGGATCGCCCGCTCCGGCTCCTGTCCGCGCAGGGATATCTCCGTCTCTGTACTGCTCTTTACCCTTCCGTCCAAGTCTCCCCCATCTTCCCGGATCGTCAAAACTGCATCTCCGCACCGGAAGAATCCATGCAGGCGCTGTCCAGCTCTGCTGCTTATCTCCCCCACAGTCATTCCATCTCCCCGCAACGTTTTTTCCTCCCGATACAGGCACCATTCCATCGCCTCCTGCAGGACAAAACGCCCCGTAATCCTGCCATGCACCTCAAACACTCCATTTAACAGTGCCGCGATAAAAAAGAATGCAACCGCCATCACAAACGAGGCTTCCACCGTATAACTGGCAGAAACCTCCCGCTTCATCCAAGAGATGCTATCAGCATCCAAATCCACACCGGAAGCACACACGGCAGAAATGGCAACTTCTTTTTCCGCATTTTCTCCCATAGACCATTCCCCTTTCCGCCAAGCAGTGCCGTAAGCATCCAGACACCTCCTACCAGACTGCTCACAAATACAGCTCCCATCAAAAGTTCAAGCGTCCGCCATCCCCCCAGATAGCACCCAGTGATCAGAAAAAAGCAGCCATCTCCCAGTCCGACCGCACCTTTCGTCTGCCGCTCCATCCAGAACAAAAAAATCCCCGGCAGCATTCCCAAAAGCCATACCGTTATCTGCAACACACTTTTTTTCCAATCCCATCCATCTTTTATAATCGACAGCACACACCGTATCATCGTAAGCGCCATTCCTGCCGTTCCAAATCCATATAGCCAGCTTACGCGTATCCGTTTTCTATGAAAATCCTGCCAGGAAAAGACCATCAGAAAAAGTGAAAAAACAACCGCACAGAGGAAACATACTGCACTTTCCAAATCCATCCGCGTAAATCCCATGAAACTTATCCCTGCACTGTTTTCCATCACTCCGCCCTCTCACCCCTCCTTGATTCTTTCCGCCATCCGCACCTATCCACTTCCACAGTATGAACACACACCCATATATTCCACCTCTGATCGCCGCACCTTCTGCACATAATATGCCAATGACGAACAGTCCTGCTTTCCATGGTAAACCTCGCCGGACGGAAGAATATACACCATACCTCCCGCCGACACCGTCTTTCCACAGTATCTGCAAGCCTTATAACGGCATCCCCCGCTGTTTCTAAGCACCCCCGAAATTACATCTGCATACGCAGCCGCGGTGATCTGATTCGATATATAATGGCACGAAGGCGAGAGATGGTAGCGCGTACTGTCCCGCCCCACATAGACCCATTTTTCCTCCGGTTCTGAAGCGTTTTTCTCTGAGAAATACCCGCCTTCCGCCCCAATCCATCCCCGCTTCCGGCTCCGGGAAGTAAGCGTCACATGGTCAAGCGCAAATACCGAGAACGGCAGCCGCACCTGATAGGAGGCGCGCAGGTCAATCCATTCTCCATCTTCCGATACGCGGCTGGCACCACACTGGATATTGGACACTTTGTTCCCGCCCGCTGTCTGAATCTTCTCCTTTAAATATCCCTGCAGGATAAGCCCGGACGGAAGTTCTGACCAGCCCCCCGGTCCCTTTTTTTCTGCCTCTGCCGCTTTTCCCGCCTCCATTTCTGCCGGATGCACCGTATGGGATGTCCGATACACCTGCCATCCCAGTTCCCGCCCCGTCACTTCCAGCACCGTCTGCACCTTTCTCTGAGTATCCAGTATTTCCATCGGAACTGACAGGAGAATCACCGTAAACATAAACAATGTCAGACTAAGCGCCGCCTCAATCGTCAGGCTCGCACACAGGGAAGCAGAGGACAATGCCCTTTTCCAGGGTCGTTTTGTTACTTGGGCTCTATGCCGCCGAAGGACGGGTATCCCGACCGCACAGATACTTTCATTTATTCGTTTTGTTAGGTTAGTTGTCATCATCTTTTTTACTGGCTTTCTTTATGTACTTGGAGAGGCACATTCACTTGCATCATCTCCTGAAAAAGGACACTGTCCTCCACTCCCCTGTAATTGTGTTTAATATTCCTTCTGGGACGTTCTACGAAGCGGTATCAACGTTCCCTGTGCCGCATAGGACACACTTACCCCATACTGGCACTGATCCATCCGAAATCCCGGCTCTTTTTCTGAAATGCGGTTCTGAATCATATCCATCATCCGGTAACAGAAACGGCTCTTTCCCTGTATCAGGAAAAAGAGTTTCAGCCAGTCCTGGTAGTCCAGCCCTCTGTCGTCTGTCCCGTTTTTCAATGAAGGATCCGTCCCCGTTTCCAGAAAGATGGACGCGCCCTTTTCCGTCAGAGCAGAAAGCGAAATCTGCCACTCCCCCGGCTGTTTGAAAAAAGGAATTTTTCCGCCCGCCAGCAGAACCTTCACATCTGCCACCGACTCTGCAAACGCCCAGACTGTCATGATAAAGAAGGATGCCGCCGCCGTGATCGGTGTGATTCCCGCCAGCCCCGTGATTGCCAGCGCCAATGCTTCCGCCTCCGACCGTTTTTCAGAATCCGCATATAAAGCTGCCAGATTCACCGCCTCGCGCACAGCCAGAAGTTCATTGACGGTGCGTTTTAAATTTTCCCGCTCCGACGCATTTCCCTGTAAGAGATATTCCTGCTCATAATGGACACTTCCCGTCTTTTCCTGCCCGAACCGGGTAAAAAAATGCGCCGCATACGCATCTAAAAGAGCCCGTTCAAGCCCCGCCGTCCAGACATCCCCAGCTGTCCCCCGCTTTCCGCTCTCTCCGCCTGCATACAATGCCGACGGAAATGCCGCGGTCGAAATCCAGTTTTCTGAAATCACAGTTCCCGCCGGCACACAGATCCGTCCCCGACAGGCGGCTGACTGCTTCCAGCACATTCATTTTTTTCTTGTCTCGGACTGCCGGAACCCGGAAACGTCCATCCTTCTGAAAACCCGCTGTGATCGTCAGAACCGACGCCCACAGCGCTTCCTCGTCCAGCTCATCGTCCTCATCGTCAGGCTCCCAATCATCGATATAATCCTGTATCTCCTTTCCTTTCCGGACTGCTTCTGCAACCACCTCTTCATTTCCGTGAGCCGTCTCTTCTGTCTTTTTTACCTCCTGGCGGCGCGCTCCATCCGCATCCAAATACGAACGATACCCCCGCATCTCCTCCTGTACCATGCCCCAGGAGCCTTCTTCCAGATCCGGCTGGGCTTCCTGCGCCTCCTGCTCCGATCCCTGCAGTTCTTTCGCAAGCCGGTCCGCCTGTTTTTCATACGCCGCAACCAGACCCGGAATCTGCTTTAATTCTTTCTCTAAGCTTTCCGCCGATTGAAAGAACGAGCTTCCATCCGCCTGGCGAACCGCTGCCTCCATCTCCTCCAGATGTTTCTCCTGTTTTTGCAGGCAGGCTCCGATCGCCTCGATCGACTCTTCCAGACGCAGCACTTTTCTGCCATTTTCCTGATATCCTTCCGCAATCCCATGAACCGCCCTTGCTTCCGTCATCCGTTTTTCCATCTCAGGCAGTTCAGACTCCTCACTTTCCAGCGTCCAGACACCCACTTTCATATAATCGGTAACTTCCTTCGCAAAGAAATCCCCATTATGCCCGGTGATCGCATCCATCGCTTCGATCTGTACCTTGCCGCCGCTGACCGGATAAAAGGGCGCTGCCGCCAGATATGTTTCCATCTGCGGCTCCATCTCCGCCGCCAGGCGCTCTTTATCCGCACATTCCAGCACAAAAATCCGGTATTTATCCCAAATCTCCCGGTGATAACAGCTCATCAGCGAATCCAGGGAGGAATTGAGCGCCATCTGCATATACCAGCCGCTTCCGGCTGCCCGGGCGGACTCAAACAGCCCGCCCATCAGCGCACAGATACAGGTCAGAATCAAACTTAGGAAAACTGTGATCCCCCCGCAAACGTCCATTTCTGCTTCAACGTGCCGTTCTGCCCGGATCAATATACCTCCTTCGACTTGCTGTTGATCTGTTTAAAGATATTTGTAAGAAGCGTATTAATCTGCTTTTTAAAGACAATGACCAGACCGATCAGCACCACCAGAATCAGCACTAATTCAATGACCCCCACGCCATCCTCGTCCATCAGAAACGATTTTACTTCTCTTACCAGATACGCTTTATCCATATACTTTTTCTCCTTTCTCCCCATTTTTCAGATCCCAAACGCCAGAAACGCCGGGACTGAAACCATCACCATAATAATCATCAACATCAGAAACAATGGAAGCATCAGCTTTGTGGACGCCTCTTCCCCCCGGCGTCTTGCCAGTACTTTCTCTTCTTCAAACGCCGACTCCATCTCTGTCTCCAGCGCCTTTCGAAGTCCTTCTGCCCCATTTCTGACATTCTGCTCCAAAAGCCCGGAAAGCTTCCGGTACGGTCTCAGACGGCAGCCCGCACCAAATTCCGCATATGCCTGCAGTTCCGGGACACCGCGCTGCATCCGGTGATATGCCGCTGCCATTTCCCGGTATGCCGCCCGCTCCGTCTGTGTTCCCGCCCGGCATGCCGCCTCGTATTCCAGCACAATCCGTTCCCATGCCCGGCGGACCGGAAGCCCCGCCCCGGAAAATACGGTCAGCTTTGACACAATCTCCGGGTAGTCTTCCATCAGCTCCCGCTTTTTCTTCTTTTTCGCCTCACTCTCCTTCTGTTTTTCATAAAGAGGAAGCAGAATTGCCGCCGCAATCCCCAGCACCGGAAACAGCAGATATTCCCTGTCTCCGCGCACCCGGTAAGATAAATTCTTCCCCTCATACATCTTTGGCAGAACCAGCTGCCCTTCCGTTCTCTGCGCCTCATCCATCTGCTTTAACAGCCGCTTAAAACCTGCCTCTTTTTCCTGCTGCTTCGTCCGAAGCGGCGGATATAGCGTGACCGGAAACCGGTACTCCCGGCTGAATACCCCCGCCTGCAGGGATGCGGTCAGTTCTGTCTGAATCCCCTTCTCCGGGCATTCTTCATTTAAAACAGTCCCATCCGTCTGAATCCATTCCGCATCCTCCGGTGTCCAGCGGACCCGGATGCCCTCTTCTTCCAGCCAGCCGACGAGATGTAGATCTTCCCTTACCTCCTGCAGGGACAGATTGTTTCCCCGAATTAAATCCGCCAGTTTACCTCCCGCCTCCAGCAATGCTTTTTTTGCATCCTCTTCCGCATATTCCCGCTCTCCGAGCGAAATCTCCACCGGAATCTCCTTCTCCCACAGTCCGCGCACCCACACTTCCTGCTGCCGTTCTCCTTCTCCGTATGCATAGCGGTTCAGCCGGTTCCCATCTTCCAGCGCCCCATCCCGTTTTTCCACCAGATATCCCGCAACTGCCAGAATTATCCCCAAAAGAATGCATAAAACCTGCTTTTTCCCCATTTTTCCCATGCTGTTTCACACCTCAATCTGAAGAATTTTCCCCGATACCCTCCATGCCAGCAGATAGACCACCAGACACCCGGTCATCACCACCCGCCCCACCGCTGTCTCATACATCTGTGAGAAAAAGCCCGGCGATGACAAATCCACGTAGAGCACGATCAGGTACGGCATCAGGTTCATAATTCTCTGTTCAAACTGCTTTTCTGCCGTCATCGTGAGAATTTCCTCCCGCACCTGAATGCGATCTGAAATCACGTGAACGACATGGTGAACCACGCTTGCCAGCTCGCCCCGGCTCCGTTTGGATACAGTAAAAATAACAGAGAAATTTTCCACCTCATCCAGACCGCTCCTCTTCGCAAAGGAAGAAAGCAACGCCTCCACGGTCCGGTTCATTTTAAGCTGGCTTGCCAGATATGAAAACTCACGGGTAATCATCCCTTCTTTTCCGTATTGTTCTTCCAGATCGCGCACGCTCGCAATAAACGCATTTTCCACCGAATAGCCTGCAGCCAGCGCCGAAGCCACGATCTGAATCGCTTCCTTAAACTGGAGCCGCAGCTCCTCTTTTCTCCGGCGGCAGAGCTCCCGCCTCTTAAAAAACGGCCGCAGCATCCCCGCCGGAAGCATCAGAACGAACGCCAGAAATGAACGGTAGAATACATATGCCGTCACGGCGCACACCGCTGTTCCCTCCAGAAGGTAACGTATCCACTCCTGCCCCGTCAGGTGGTAAACCCGGTAATCAGAAAGCACTTCCTCCCGCGAATCTGCGCTGCCCTTCAAATCTGCCAACCTGGACAAGTGCTCCTTCCACCTGTCCGGAAGCAGTCTCCCCGCTTTCCTGAAACTGATAGATGGGAGAAAGGCGGATTTCCCCATTTTCATAGCCTATCACCTCCGTGATCTCCAGCACCTTCCGGCTCCGGTCACGCATCCGCCCGACATGAACCATCAGATCGAGTGCTGAACCGATCTGGCTCCGGACCGCCGCAAGCGGCAGCTCTGCTGCCATCAGAACCATCGTTTCCAGTCTTGAGAGCATATCTTTGGCGCTGTTTGCATGTCCAGTTGAGAGCGAGCCATCGTGTCCCGTATTCATCGCCTGCAGCATTTCCAGCGCCTCGCCGCCCCGGACCTCCCCAACGATGATGCGGTCCGGACGCATTCGGAGACTCGCCCGGATCAGATCGCGCATGGAAATCTCCTGCGAACCATCCCGGTTCTCTACCCTTGTTTCCAGGCTGACAAGATTCGTTACATGGCGGATTTGAAGCTCTGCCGAATCCTCGATCGTAATGACGCGTTCCTCCTGGGGAATATAGCCGGACATGGCGTTTAAGATCGTCGTTTTTCCCGATCCGGTTCCGCCGCTGATAAAAATATTGAGTCCCCGCTCGACCGCTTTCTGCAAAAATGCCGCTGCCTCCCGGCTGATACTTTTTAACTCAATCAGGCGTTCCATCGTGATCGGTTCCGGGAACTTCCGGATCGTTAAAATCGGCCCATTTAACGCCACCGGTGCCAGCACTACGTGGACACGAGAACCATCTTCCAGTCTCGCATCCGCAATCGGGGATGCCAGATTGACCGTCCGGTTGACACGACTTACAATCTGCTGAATCAGATCCTCTAGCTGCCCTACCGAATCAAAGTGCTTTTCTAACTCTTCCACACGCCCCTGCCGCTCGACAAAAATGTGCTCCGTGCCATTTACCATGATCTCCGTGATCGTCGGATCATCGACCAGCTCCTGCAAAATATCCAGCCGTCTGAATGAATCAAACAGCTCTTTTCTCAAACAAAGCCGCTCTTTTAACGGCAGATACGCCCCTTCTGCCGCTTCCAGAATCGCCATGTCGATCAGGTCGCGCAGCTCCTCATCCTCCACCTGCATACGGCTCTCCATCTGCTCCATCAGACGCTGCCTCAAAACCATTTTCTGCTCCTGCATACTTCCCCCTGCCAGTTGTTTCTCTCACAACCGTTTACTCTTTAGAATGACTGGCAAAATCCCGCTCAATTTATCCCTGTCAAAAGACTTTGCCCCTTCTAATCCACAATGAACATTATCCGCCCACACTGCTTCCCCGCAGCAGCTGCCGTACATAATCACCCAGTTCTCCCCATAAAAGCTGGTCAATATAATCGCCCCGTCCAAAACTGCCGTGATACGGAAGCTTCAGGCGTTTAATACGTTCCCTTAGCATGCCATTTCCTGTCTGTGAAAAATACTGCTCCAGCTCCTTAAGCTTTGCCAAAGACACCGGATCTTCCCGGATCGGCATATAAATTACCCGGCACAGCTTCATTACCGAAAGCGCCGTCCTGCGCCCGCTTCCTATATCCACTACCAGCGTATCATACGCACTCTCCCCGGCAATTGCCCGTATAAGCCCCGCGATTGCCTCCTCTCCCGCCTGATCCAGATCCTCCGGATAGCGCACCGGCGGAATATAGTCCAGCTCCCCCATCGTGTGGACAACGCTGCTCAAACGAAGCGAATTATAGCTACCACCGTTGTAAAAATACAACAGATCCGACAAATCACTCTTATATTCTTCTTTCATCAAAACCGACAGACCGGAAAATTCCTCCAGGTTCAGATACAGCACCCGCTCCTCCTGTGCCAGAAGTTTTCCCATTGTCAGGGCAAACGAGGTCTTTAAACACCGTCCAACCGGCGAATACACTCCCAAGACCTTCGCCAGCCCCCGCCCGGACACCTCCGGCAGCTCCCCCGGGCTTTCCCCATACCAGGTCATCACGTCGCGCACAATCGCATCGCTGGACTGGTATTTGTAGACACAGGGAACTGACGGACTGACCGGTTTTCCCCCATTATCCGATAAAAGAATAACCTTTTCCGCCCGGATGGACTCCTTTTCTTCCGCCGGAACATGCTCGCCCAACAACAGAAGCTTTACCGGATGTTCTGCCGCAAATGCCCGCAGCCGCTCGATCGAGCTGAACGCCACCACCTCAAACGGTATTTTTTCCTTCTGGTTAACTACCTCTGCAAACCGCGCCGCATAGACCGGATCCACATCATACACCGCCAGAATATGCTTCATCGCACCGCCACCTCCCTAATCACAAGCCATTTCCCCTACAGATACCGAATCAGCTCCGCCCCAATCACTCCCAAAAACAGGCACGGTGCCAGACAAAAAGATGCCTCTTTTCCATCCCGCGCTTCCAGATAGTACGGCTCGACGCTTCCCCCAAGCGCGGACCGGGACAAATAAAACACAAGATATGTAAGCCGCTGCCTGGCAATCCCACGCCGGATAAGTAATACAAGTGACCATATTCCGGCAGCTGCCAGCCCGCACAGGAAAATCCGCCCGCCCTGCCGCAGCCCGGCGGCACCAAACAGGACGGCTGCCATTTTGATGTCCCCCGCACCTATCATGCGAAACAGATACAGAGGGAACAGGACAATCAGTAAACTCCCGATACGAATCAAATATCCACAACTCTCGCCAATCCCCATCATAAGCGCCGCCCCATATCCCGGCAGCCGCCCGTCCCATCCGGCCGTATATCCCATCTTCATCCCCAGACCAAACCGAATCAAAAGAAACAACAGGCCGCCAATCAGAAGCATCCCATTGGGAATACGGCGTTTTTTCAAATCCCAAAACGCACAGCCGCCAGTAAACAACAGCAGCAAAAAGGTCAATCCATCCCCTCCTTCTCTTTCGCATACATGAAACGGACAGTTCCTGTACAGTATGTCCCGTTTTCAAAACACCTGCCGAAAACAATAGCTGCCAGTCCTGCGCCAGTTTTCACCGCCACCATTTTCCATTCCTTTCCTGTATGCACTTGAACCACTTCTGAAAAATCATCGAACATTTCTCTGAACTTAACTTTTAGAATCTTAATAATAGATCAACGGGAAATCCGGATTCCCGTGACAGATGGAAGAACCCATCCATGAATGTTCCTCCATTATGAACAGTTTTTGTTCAAAAGTCAATCCCAAAACACCCGAAATAGGCGCCAAAAATATTTCAGAAACTTTGTGCATCTGACCCCGTTATTTTAGCTAGACAATTTCGTTATTTGAAAATAATTGCTAAAATATCTCTTTATTTTTTATCTATAAATACCCATTCCAGCATTTTCCTTTCCATTGACTGACGAAACAAAAAATGGTAAAATACTATTAGTTTAAATTTTTAAACCATTATAGAAGGAGGAGCCGCGATGAAAAAAGGAATAGAACTCAAACAGCATTTTCATACCTGTATGCCTCTTTTTATCGCGCTGGGCGATGAAATACGGCTGACGATCATCGAAGCGCTGACGGACGAAGCCCTCACGGGGCGCACAAAAAACAACGATGTGAACAAAAATCAGCCTGATAAGAACAATGACCGTCCAATCAGCCTGCCCGCCCAGTCCCGTCCGCATGGCTTAAACGTCCGGGAGATCACCGAACGGACCAGCCTGTCGCGCCCGGCAGTTTCCCACCATTTGAAGATCTTAAAGACAGCCGGGCTGATCGATGTCCACCGGGAGGGAACCTGCAATTATTATTATCTCTCAATCGAAGACAGCACCCGGAAACTGATGCAGCTCGGACATCTGCTGGAATCCGTGCTTTCCATGGACGCCTGAACCAGGATGCATATCTTTCCATTTTCTGAATATACTGATCGTTGTACCAATTTATAGGATTCAGAAAGAGAGCATCAAACCATGAAGCACAACCGCACCCACTGCTCCGGTATCACCAGCACGGACATTTTTTCCGCCCACCCTGACCCGGAGCTGCTGACAGAACTGCGACAGACCATGAGCACGATCAACACCGTTTTCAACCATTTTGAAGAGGTCGTCGATCCGACTCTGATTGACTGCTATATCTACGAACTGAAAGCCGCACATCTCCGGTATCAGTTCCTTTTACGACATATTAAACAACAGGAAAATACCATTTAACCGCCACAAGGAGGAACTTTCTCATGACAGCCTGGTACGACAAAGCCACCTTTTACCATATGTATCCTCTGGGAATGACCGGATCGCCATTTGCCAATCCCTATCCCGTCTCCGATGGGGCAGCGGATGGCACAAACAGGGACGTTTCCGCCGATTCCCGCATGGACGAACTGATACTGTGGATTCCCTATTTAGAGAGTCTGCATATTTCCGCAATCTATATTGGACCGCTGTTTGAATCATCCACGCACGGCTATGATACCCGCGATTTCCGGCTCATCGACCGGCGGCTGGGAACCAACGTCTCGTTCCGATCTTTCGTGGACTGCTGCCATGAGCATGGCATCCGCGTCGTCGTGGACGGCGTATTCAACCACACCGGTCGCGAATTTTTCGCCTTCCGCGACCTGCAGGCGCACCGTGACCAGTCCCCTTACGCCGGATGGTACAGGAACGTCAATTTCGGCTGGGGCAGCCCGCTCGGCGATTCCTTCGGCTACGAATCCTGGCACGGCATCTGGGAGCTTTCCTGCTTAAACCACAAAAACCCGGAAGTGCGGAACTATCTGCTTGACACTGTCCGTTTCTGGGTGCAGGAATTTGACATCGACGGTATCCGCCTCGACTGCGCCGACTGCCTGGATTTCGGCTTCATGGAGCAGATGCGCGCACGCACAGCCGCCAAAAAACAGGACTTCTGGCTGATGGGCGAAGTCATCCACGGCGAATACGCCCGCTGGGTCAATCCGCAGATGCTTCATTCCGTCACCAACTACGAGATGCACAAAAGTATCTATTCCGCGCACAACGACCACAATTATTTCGAACTGGCACACAATGTCCGCCGCCTCGAAGCAGTGGGGCGGGATCTCTACACCTTTGTGGACAACCACGACGAAGACCGGATCGCAAGCAAACTGTTAAATCCGGCACATCTTGCACCGCTTTACACGCTGCTGTTCACTCTTCCGGGCATTCCGTCCATCTATTATGGAAGTGAATGGGGCATTCAGGGACGCCGCGGACACAACTCCGATACGGAACTCCGTCCGAGAATCCTGCCGCCGAGACCGCTTGCAGAAGAAATGCAGACCAGTGACGGACAAAACACCGGCATCCGCACAGATGGCAACTGCCAGAGCTTTTCGAGCGCCACAGGCCCAAACATACACGCAGGCGCAAACACCTGCTGCCAGACCACTTCAAGCACCACAGACTCAAACACAGATACCAGCGCAGGCACCGTGACACCGCTTACACTTCTGATCCAGAAACTCGCCGCCATCCATGCCGCCGAACCGGCGCTTCACGGTGGGCGTTATCAGGAACTTCTGCTGACAAACCGGCAGTACGCATTTGCCAGACACGGTGACCACCAGGCGATCCTTACCGCTGCCAACAACGATGACAACGCCGCTTATTTACAAGTTCCACTTCCATTCCACACGACAGCGGAACAAGCTACGGATCTGATTACCGGAAAATCGTTTTTGATCGATAAGAATACAAACAAAATTCAGATAGAATTAGAGGGTAACAGCGCTGTTATTCTCGGAATCACGGAGGGGTAACCTTATGAAAAAAGCAGCTTCCACTACTAAACGAACCACATCGAAAAAACCAAAGACAGAAGGACTCGGCGTGATCGGCGAGCTTGACCGGTATCTCTTCGGAGAAGGCCGCCACTACCAGCTCTACCACAAGCTGGGCGCACACCCTTATACATATCGCGGACAGGACGGCTACTATTTCGCGGTCTGGGCGCCGCACGCAGCCGCCGTCAGCCTGGTCGGCGACTTCAACGCCTGGAATCCGGATGCAACCCCGATGAAGCCGGTCGCAGACAGCGGCATTTACGAGCTCTTCGTACCGGGACTTGGCGTGGGACAGCTCTACAAATTCGCCATCACCACGCACACAGGAACGATTTTATTTAAGGCAGATCCATATGCATTTTCGGCAGAATACCGTCCTGGAACCGCTTCCGTGACCGCCGATATCCGCGGCTTCAAATGGAACGATTCCAAATGGATGGAATCGCGCGCGGGCACCGATCCGGTCAAGGCGCCAATCTCTATCTACGAGGTTCACTTAGGATCCTGGAAAAAGAAAAACCGCCCGGAAAAGGACGGTTATTACACTTACATGGAAGCCGCGCATGAGCTGGCTGACTATGTCCTGGAAATGGGCTACACCCATGTAGAGCTCATGGGAATCGCCGAACATCCGTATGACGGCTCCTGGGGATATCAGGTAACCGGCTATTTTGCCCCGACCTCCCGCTACGGAACCCCGACGGAATTTATGTATTTCGTCAATTACTTACATAAAAAAGGCATCGGTGTCATCCTAGACTGGGTTCCGGCGCATTTTCCGAAGGATGCACATGGACTTGCCGATTTCGACGGACAGGCGCTCTATGAGTATGCCGACCCGCGCAAAGGCGAGCACCCGGACTGGGGTACCAAGGTCTTTGATTATGCCAAAAACGAGGTATCCAATTTTCTGATCGCCAACGCGCTCTACTGGCTCGATGAATACCACATCGACGGTCTGCGCGTGGA
>ERZ791579.704-NODE-704-length-21755-cov-3.429217_pt1 | contig 21755 bp, 23 predicted proteins | sample MGYA00509968_ERZ791579 | MGnify/ENA primary metagenome ERZ791579 (study PRJEB30046, sample SAMN00791924) | human gut metagenome | study: EMG produced TPA metagenomics assembly of the A metagenome-wide association study of gut microbiota in type 2... | reverse complement strand
GTGATGATATTGTGTTCTATTGTATGAATGCATATTGGGAAACACTGATCATGCAGCTTCCGGAGCTTCCAATGGGCATGCAGTGGAAAGTCTGTGTCAACACATTCCTTCCATATGAAGATGGAAAAAATGTGGAAGAACAGACAGAGTTTTATTATAAAAAATCATTAAAAGTTCCGCCGAGAACAGTTATAATCCTGACGGCAGAGGAAAGCTAGTAAACAGGATTATGCTTTGCTGGAATCCTCATAATTATTTTTAAGCAGCTGGCTGATAAGGTCGGCTGCGATTTTTTTGTCAGAAGGACGCAGATGACGATAATTATCAAAAACCACCGCTTCCTCTTTGTCGTGGATCCCGTTCCCAATCTGAAGCAGTGCCGACCGGTCTGTTATATAGTCGACGGAAACCTGCAGATAGTCAGCAATTTCGCGTATCACATCATCCGGAACATGAAGATATTTTCCATGCAGATAGCCATTTAGTGTGGTTGGGGAAATGGCGAGATCCTGTGCCATTTTTCGCTGTGTGATTCCGTTTTCCTCCATTAATAAGAGTACACGTTCTTCTTGAATTTTCATTAGTGAGAGCTCCTTTTCGTTAAATTAAAAGGATTTTAGCTCACTTGACTGGTAAATATTGGAAAGTACCGATTTTCTGAATTTATTCTTAAAATCTAAGAAAAAAGACGATGGCTAAATCCAGCCACCGTCTAATGTTATGATTTGACCTGTCAGATATTCATTTCCTTCGGCAAGCGTCAGAACAAGGGAGGCAACCTCCTCCGGCATTCCGAATCTTCCGGCTGGAATTTCATCTGTTAATGCAGCACGTTCTTCTTCGGAAAAGCATGCATTCATCTGTGTGTCGATGCAGCCGCATGCAATGGCGTTTACCTGGATATTGCTTGGTGCAAGTTCCTTGGCAAGACCTCTGGTAAAAGAATTCATTCCTCCCTTGCAGGCGGAATAGGCTACTTCACAGGATGCTCCAACATTTCCCCAGACAGAGGAAATATTAATGATTTTTCCGGATTTTCTGGAAAGCATATGAGGAATCGCCAGTTTACAGGTGGAAAATACGGAAGTGAGATTCACACCCAGAATATGATTCCATTCATCGATCGTCATGTCAGTTAGCAGACCGACATAAGAGATCCCGGCATTGTTGACTAACACATCGACACCGTGAAAACGCTGCTCAATATGTGAAAAAAGCTGTGTCACATATTCGAAATCAGAGATGTCACCAATACTTGCAAGGACATCTACGGAATAGTCTCTTTCCAGATCGTTTTTTAAATGTAAAAGTTCTGTTTCACTTTTGGAGCAGGTGATGACAAGGTTATAACCTGCTTTTGCAAAAGCAACAGCGATTGCACGTCCGATACCACGTGACGCACCGGTAATTAGAACTGTTTTTTTCATGCCATTATATCTTTCTTCATAGCTTCCTTATCGTTATCATAGAACTTGGTCAACAGGGCGAGAAGCTTCATTTTGCGGTATTCCTCTTTGCTCACAAGTGGTTGATAGTAAGAGTAACGTCCTTTCTGATAAGAAGCCAGAAAGCCTTTTTTCTTAGCTCTTGCAAGAAAAGTAGATACTGTCTGTGGTTTCCAGGCAGTATGATAGCGCTCGTTTGTCTGAGTCATGACTGCTGCTAAATCTAATTCAGCCTCATTGTTCCAGATAATTGTCATTATCATTTCTTCGCAGGCTGACAATTCTATATTCTTCATAGTGTCATCTCCTTTTTCGCTTGTCCGATTATTATAGCATATTGCCAGCAGCAAAACAGCCACAAATTGCTGTTATAATGTGAATTTTTTGTTAAATTTTATATTTGTAGTATGTTTGGGTGAAATTTTGTGTGAAAGTAATAAAAAAAGGATATTGATGTGATATCAATATCCTCTCAGTCAGTCGGAATGACGTGATTCGAACACGCGACCTCTTCGTCCCGAACGAAGCGCTCTACCAAGCTGAGCCACATTCCGATATATTTGGTTGTACGTCCAAAACCGTACTTTGTTATATTAGCATAATTAAATGCAATTGTCTAGAAAAAAATGAATGTTTTTGCAGGTAATTATGTTTACAATTAAATTTGGATGTAGTATTCTTTGATGAGGTGATACATAATGGTCACTGTAAAAAGAATAAATACAGAGAATAGAAAAAGGAGAACTTATGGGAAGAGATGTCATTATTGCCTGTGATTTTAACAGCAAAGAAGAAGTAGTGAGCTTTTTAAGCAAATTTCAGGATGAAAAGCCATTTGTAAAGATCGGAATGGAACTTTTTTACGCAGAAGGACCTGAGATCGTCAGAACAATTAAGAAGATGGGACATAAGATTTTCCTTGATCTGAAATTACATGATATTCCAAATACAGTCAAAAAATCCATGGCAGTATTATCAAACCTTGATGTTGATATGTGCAATGTTCATGCGGCAGGAACCAAAGCGATGATGTCCGCAGCGATTGAGGGACTGACAAGAGCAGACGGAACAAGACCTCTGCTGATCGCTGTGACACAGCTTACCTCCACAAGTGAGGAAGTGATGCAGGAAGAATTGTGGATTGACAAACCGATTGACAAAACGGTTATGCATTATGCAAAAAATACAATGGAAGCAGGGTTAGATGGTGTGGTATGCTCTCCATTAGAGGCAGGAAAAGTACACGAAGTATGTGGAGAAAAATTCCTTACCATCACACCGGGCGTGCGTTTTGCAGACGGAGATGTAGGAGACCAGAAGCGTGTGACAACACCTGCAAAAGCAAAAGAGCTTGGCTCTGATTATATCGTAGTCGGCAGACCAATCACACAGGCAGCTGATCCGGTAGCGGCATACAGAAGATGTGTTGCCGAGTTTGTTGGCTAGAAAAAGGAAGATTATGGAGAAGAAAAAAGGAATTAGCGGAAGTACCTTAAAAATGATCGCCATCGTCACCATGCTGATCGACCATATCGGCGCTGCTGTGCTGGCAAGACTTCTGATGGTAAACGGGCTGGGAGAACTCGATCAGACCAATACAGATGCGATCATGCAATGGCTCTCTGCAAATGGAGCATTGTATTGGATGTACACGGTCATGCGAATGATCGGACGTGTGGCGTTCCCAATCTTTTGCTTTTTGTTGGTGGAGGGATTTCTACATACGCATGATGTGAAAAAATATGCGATGCGGCTTGGACTGTTTGCGTTGCTCTCAGAGATACCGTTCGATCTGGCATTCAGCAGCAAAATACTCGAATTCAATTATCAGAATGTCTTTTTTACACTATTCATTGGTTTGCTGACGATGATCGCTTACCGTGCAGTGGAAGAAAAAGAAGAGTGGAATCAGGCGTTGAAGGTGATCTTGTATATCCTGATCGTGGCAGCAGGAATGGCACTGGCGTATTTTTTAAAGACCGATTATGCCGAAAAAGGTGTATTCTGTATCATGGTCTTATACATTTTCCGCAAGAAAAAAATGTGGCAGCTCATCGCAGGATGTGCATCATTCATCTGGGAGACACCGGCGCTGTTCGGTTTTATCCCGATCGCATTTTATAACGGAACCCGCGGCTGGAAGATGAAATATTTCTTCTATATTTTCTACCCGGCACACTTATTGATTTTATATCTGCTTTGCTATTTCATGGGAATCAGCGGATATTCAGCGGTTTAGCTTTTTGATAGAAAATGAAATACAAGCTTGACATAATACAAAAGGGGCAGGAATCGTGAATATATATGACACAAATGAATCAGTGGAATTGTACGACAACCGCGGAATTGAAATGGCAAGAAAATGTATACGGAGAGCAAAGAGAGAGTGCGCGTTCAGATATCTGATTTTACTGTTATTATTTGCGCTTGGTATGGTGGATAAAATACTGTTTCCACAGATAGAAATAAAGCTTTCAAGCTACATCCTTCTTTATGTTATATGCATGTTTTCTATGATGGGGTTTCGCATTTTCCATAATGAAATTGTTGCAAAGCGGATGAAGGATTTTACGCTGCAGGAAAAGCACGATTATAATCTGGTCATCTATCGCGAAAATCATAATAAAAAATTTTTCTTAAAGAGTATAACCCTGCTGACAATGGCCAAGCAGGACATCCTGATGGAAAAACCGTTGGCTGCAAAACAGGCACTTTCCCAGATTGCAGTAGAAAGTCTGGGAAAAAATGTGTTGAAGACCTATTATTTTCTGCTTGCAGCAGCATCATTTCGTGCGAGGGAGGACAGCTGGCAGATCGAACTGGAGCATTGCGCTGCGGTGCCTTCTAAGACCGTTAAGCTGTCGGATGATGAATTACAGGAGATTTTCAGAAGCGGGGATCAGACCAGGCTGATGGACACTGTAAAAACGTGGGAGATCATGGCAGAACAGGACACAAAAACAGAGCCATATCTGAATCTTTGGTTTGGAATATTGATGGCTGCAACTGCCGTCGGTTATGGAATCTGGACATTTGTTGTGGGAAGTTCAGATAGTTATTATAATTTTATGCTTATTGGGGCAACGCTGCTTTTAGTGGGCTTGTGGATTTTAGTTAGTGTAAGGATTGTTTATCTTCTGAGACGTTCCCAAAATAATGGGAAGGGACTAGGAAAAAAGAAGGGAATAAGATTTTTAACTATTTTTATCCTCGTGCTGATGTGGTGCTTTATTGTAGGATTGAGTCTTGTGATTTTTGTGGGTGCAGGAAGTGATATACATACACAATGGGAAGCAATGAAGACGGGGAAGCAGCAGGAAAGCAAGGATGAAACATATCATAATGGCACAGAGATTTCCACAGAAGCTGACATAAAAAATCAGGAAACTGAAAACACAGAGACGGCATCAGAAATAATAGAAGATACGGAACTTAAACCGGATCAGAGCAATATAGTGAAATCTGGACCGATCACAGACAGTGAGTATGCGTCTTTCCAGATCACAGCAGATGCATCTTCTGTGGAAGGCTTTGATGTGTTTGATGATTATGCTGAGACAATGGAAAAGAATTTCATTGGCACATGGTATTGTCCGAGCTGGGGCATGGCGTTCCGTATTCAGGAAGACGGTGCTTATATTTATACATTAGAATCTGAAAATATAGGATTTTGTAATCAGGAACCATATGTATGGGAACTGACAGACCGCTCCCAACAGGGGTTATGCCCAAGACTCAGCTTTTATTATGATGATAGCAAGGCTGGAGATATGTTTACATGCTATGTAGCAGGCTGTACAGATGATTATTTCTGGTGTAATCTGCAGGAAATGGTTTGGTACAGGCAATAGGTGTAATTTTGTGGATGAATTGAGAGTAAAAAGGAGGGCAGCATTTCCACTTCCGAAATGCTGCCCATATATTTTAACCATGTGGATACGGGAGAAAACGGAACCCACGGCTGGAAAATGAAATATTTCTTCTATGTTTTCTATCCGGCGCATTTACTGCTCTTATATCTGCTTTGCTATTTCATGAGAATCAGCGGTTATTCAGCGGTTTAAAAGGTGCAGTCCTTAAAAGTTTCATAAGAAATTATACGACAGATATTAAGAATGATTAAGAAAAGCTTGATTGAATCACTGGCTCTCTTTTTGTAACATAAATTTAAAGTACTGAATGATTACAAAAAGAAAGCCGGGGATGAAAAATGAGTCAGAGAGAAAACGTAAATCCGAGAAGGGAACAGGATCACAGAAAAAACAGCAGAAGATATCAGAAAAGAGCGGCAGCGAGAAGGCGGCGCAACACGATTTTTATCATGGAGATCGTGTTGCTGCTTATTCTTGCGGTGGTTCTTTTTTTTGTGTCAAAATTAAGCAAAATTGAGAAAACAAAGCTGGATATGGACAAGATTGAGGTCAATGAGGATATTTCGCAGGAATCCCAGAAAATTATGAAGGGTTACCAGACCATTGCGATGTTTGGTCTGGACAATCGCTCCAATGGAAATTTGTCGCAGGGGCGGAGCGATGTCATTATGCTTGCCAATATTAATAATGATACAAAAGAGGTAAAATTGGTTTCTGTCTACCGCGACACTTATTTGGATACCGGAGATGGAATTTTCCAGAAATGCAATGCCGCCTACGCTAAGGGTGGACCGGAGCAGGCGATATCCATGCTAAATGTAAACCTTGATTTAAACATTACAGATTATGTGACAGTCGACTTCAACTCGATCATCGAATGCGTCGATTTACTTGGCGGTGTGGACATGGAGATCACAGATGATGAGGCGTCTCTCATGACCGGATATATCCGGGAGTTAAACGAATTGACCGGAAATAAGGCCGAGAATCTTACGCAGGGAGGCACATATACTTTAAACGGTGTGCAGGCATGTGCATATGCGAGAATCCGATATGGAGGCGGTGATGATTACCGCAGAACAGAGCGTCAGCGTACGGTTTTGACCGCGATGGTGAAAAAAGCACAGCAGTCCGATCTTACAACCGTAAATAAGCTCATCAATGAGGTATGTGGTGATATCCAGACCAGTTTTTCAAATGCAGAACTGTTAGCGCTTGCGTCACAGGTTTTCCAATATTCCATTGGAGACACCACAGGATTTCCATTTACCAAGACAACTAAGGTTTTGAGCAAAAAAACAGGTGATGTCGTGATACCGTGTGATCTGAGCGACAATGTAAAAGAACTGCATATCTTTTTGTATGAGGACAGTGCTTACACCGCTTCCGATACCGTGAAACAGAACAGTGAAAAAATCGTGTCAGATACCGGATTTAAATCCGGCGACGGACATTAAAAAGGAGGGCAGCATTTCGAACTTTACGAAATGCTGCCCATATATATTTTAACCCTGTAGACATTGGAAAAAATAATGTCCACAGGAATTGTATTTAGACGGAACTGTTCCAACCCCAAACTGCTTTGAAACCGGCAGCTCCTTTTGATGATTTTATATTAAAGGAAATTTGTGACAGAAATTTGACTGGAAAGTGAAGAATCTCTTAAGCAGTTCTATGATATTTATAAACTGGGTATCAGTTTTTTTCATAACAAATCTGTGGAAATGCTTGCACAAATTGCCCGAAAATGGTAACTTAGTTTTGAAGATTAAGCAGGGTGGCTTTATAAGCCGCCCTATTCTGTTATAGAAAACAGGGAGACAAAATCCTCTGCTCCTGCAAGGACAGTCGCATTTGCTCCGCAAACAAGGAGGATTATGAATAAATTTGTCTTACGTCAATCATTATTATTACTTTTAACTGCGACCATCTGGGGCGTGGCATTTGTTGCACAGAGTGTCGGCATGGATTATGTTGGTCCGTTTACTTTTAATGCGGTGCGCTGTCTGATCGGTGGAGTGGTATTGCTGCCGTGTATTGCCATTTTAAACAAATTTAACCGTAAAAACGGTGTCGAGTGCATGGAAGACGAGACTGGCAAAGAAGTAAAAAGCAGTCCGCAAAGTCAGAAAACACTTGTGATTGGTGGCATTGCCTGTGGCGTTTTACTGTGCGTGGCAAGCAACCTGCAGCAGTTTGGAATCATGTATACAAGCGTTGGAAAAGCCGGATTTATCACAGCCATGTATATCGTGATTGTTCCGGTACTTGGCATTTTCCTGCGAAAAAAAGTGGGTGCAAAAATCTGGTGCGGTGTCGGAATCGCGGTAGTCGGATTGTACCTCTTATGTATGACGGAAAGCGGATTTTCTATTCAAAAGGGAGATCTTTTATTAATGCTTTGTGCGCTGGTATTTTCAATGCATATTTTAGTGATCGATTATTTTTCCCCGAAAGTGGACGGAGTGAAAATGTCGTGCATACAATTTTTTACCTGTGGAATCCTGTCTGGTGTAGGAATGTTTTTGACGGAACATCCGCAAATGTCTGATATTCTTGCAGCATGGATGCCGATTTTGTACGCAGGTGTCATGTCCTGCGGTGTGGCATATACGCTGCAGATTGTCGGACAGAAGGGAATGAATCCGACCGTTGCATCGTTGATCCTCAGCATGGAATCTGTAATCTCTGTGATCGCGGGCTGGCTGATTTTACATCAGACGCTTTCGACCAAAGAACTTATGGGCTGCGTGCTGATGTTTGCTGCAATCATTCTGGTACAGCTTCCTGACCGGGCAAAAAAATAATGAATATATTCAAGAGTAAACTGGCATTTACATCAGGAGATGTTTCGCCGGAGTATATTTACATATGAAAAAAATGACGTGGCATGATAAAAAAATGTGTGTTATGATAAAGTATATGTAAAACGTATACGAGAGAGCTGTGAAAAGACACATTTGGGAAAAAGTAACGTGGCTGGACATAGGAACAGGTGACAATTATGATGACTTATTATAGGACGGACGATCAGGTCATACATGAAGAAGAAAAATTAAGTGATGGTGTATGGGTGCAGATGATCAACCCAACACATGATGAGTGTGAGGAAATTGCTGAGAAATTAATGGTAGACATTGATGACGTGAAGGCTGCACTCGACGTTGAAGAAAGTTCCCGTATTGAACTGCAGGATGGATATACGCTGATATTGGTGGATATCCCGGCCATCGAGATACGTCATGATCAGAGAACATACACGACAATTCCGCTTGGTATCATTCTGACACAGGATATCATTGTTACGGTCTGCACGGAGGATACGCCGGTATTGCAGAACTTTGTGCGGAGCCGGGTGAAAGAATTCAGCACAAAGAAGAAGCTTCGTTTTGTGTATCAGATCCTGTACCGGACAGCAGCAATTTATCAGGCAAATCTCCGGATCATCGATAAAAGACGTACTGAGATAGAAGAACGTGTTGGAAGCGATACAGACGACTCCGATCTGATCAATCTGCATGAACTGGAATCCACACTGGTCTACTTTGCGACATCCCTCCGGGCAAATGGGGTTGTGCTTGACCGGCTGACCCGTTATAAACGGCTGGAGCAGTACCCGGAAGATAAAGAGCTTCTGGATGATGTGATTGTGGAAAACCGTCAGGCAATCGAAATGACAAGTATCTATCGAGATATTATCAACGGAACAAGAGAGCTGATGTCCTCTTTATTGGATAACCGCCTGAATAACGTTATGAAATATTTGACATCTATTACAATTGTAATGGCAATCCCAACGGTCATTTCCGGTATCTACGGTATGAATGTCAATGAAAACTGGATGCCGTTTGCAAATACGCCGCACGGATTTCTGATCATTTGTATTATTACATTGCTGATCTGTGTAATTACGATGCTTTTCCTGCGAAAGAAAAAAATGTTATAAATCATAAGTAAAACTGTTGTCATATGCAGAGGGCATATGACAGCAGTTTTATGCTTTGCGGAGAAAGTACATAATCGCTGTTAAAATGTATTACAGGTTTCAGAAAACGTCATATGAAAAACGTTAAAATTCGAGTATAATTGTAGTAGAAAATCCAAAGATAAATCTGTATATCAAACGGAAGAAATTGTGCGAGAGGTAATCGCAAGAAGGATAGAAACAATTATGGGGAAAAGACTCGGGCATATGATCCGTGAATTTCGGGAAAAACAGGGACGGACGATTGAAGAGGCAGCGAGGGGGCTGTTGAGTGCGGCAGAACTTTCGAGAGTTGAGAATGGTACGAAAGAGATTGAATATCTTATAATGGAAGCACTTTTTGAGACTTATGGCAAATCTTTAGATAAATTAGAAATTGTTGTAAGCAGTGACGAATATAGGATTCTGGAACTGCGGGACAGAATATACGAGGCTCTTTTGCAGAAAAGGTCAGCCGATGCAGAAGAACTGATCCGGCAGTACAAAGACATAACCGATGAAGAGAAGCTGATACATCGGCAGTATATACAGATGGCAGAGGCAATAAGCAATTATAACAAAGCAGGAAAACTGACAGCTGTATTGCAGCAGCTTAAGACGTCTCTTCATCTTACAACAGCAGAGATAAAAGGACAGAATATCCATCTTTTTCATCAGGAAATTTATCTGATCTATATGATATTCTGGATGCAATATCAATGCGGTGATACAGAACGGCTGCTGGATAATGCCCGGAAGATGGAACAGTATATCTGTGAACAATACACGGATGAAGAAGAAAAAGTGAAGATTTATCCACAGTGTATCTGGCTGCTCGGAAGAATCCTTCTGGATATACAATATGATAAAACCGCCAAATACACGATAAATAAAGGGATCGACTGCCTGACAGAAAATGGGGCATTGCATTGGCTGACACAATTGCTAGAACTAAAGAAAGAGTGTGAGGAGCGTCTCGGAGAGAAAGCGGAGGTAGAAGAATGTGACCGTTATCTGGATGCGATACGGACACTTTATGAGGTTGCCGGTGAATGTCAGACCAAGGAAATCTCATTGGCTTTATTTATGCAGAGCAGTACGCAGAGAGAGTGCATTATCAGCAATTATTTTCTGAAAAATCTGCGGGAAGAAAAAGGAGTTACACAGTATGAGATGAGCGAAGACATCTGTGCATGGGAGACTGTATCCAGAATTGAATCCGGGAGAACACCAAATCAGAAGAAGCTGTATCGGTTGTGGAAAAAACTTGGGATTGAGCGTGAGAGATACTACGGATTCATAGAGTCAGAGCATTATGAAGTGTATGGATGGGTGAGAGATTATAATCGCCTGATTGGGAATGAAAAACGTCAGGAAGCAGAGATGCTATTTGAAAGAATAGAGTCAGAACTTGATAAAAAAATACCGGTTAATAAGCAATATTTGGAAAGAGCCAGAATTACGGAAAAGTTGCGGAACGGGCGAATTTCCAACGAAGAAGCAATTGAAGAATGGCGAAAAATACTTGCAATAACGATGCCGCCTCTTCCATCTGGAAAAAGAATATACAGAATACCGTTTCGAACAGAATTTGCAATAATGAACCAGATTGCCAGAACATTTGCGGCAATGGGAAAATATGACAGTGCATGTGAAATATATGCAGAAGTATTAAAACAATATCATAAAAATGAAAGTACATTGCGCGGACATGTAGTACAGGGGATATTACTATATGTCTGTTACGCGGCAATTCTCGAAGATAATAATGAATTAGAGCTGTCAGAACAGATTGCAAAGGAAGGTATGAAGTTTACAATCGAATGTATGAGAGGAGATACCGCATGTAAAATTCTAGCCAATTTAACCTGCGTTTATGAAAAACGAAAAGAAATTGAATTGGAAATGCGGTATCTAAAAGATGCATATTATTTAAGCAGATTATACAGACAAGGAATGTTAACAGATTTATTAAAAAATCGATATGCTGAAAAACAAATCAATTTCCAAGCGAACAGGTTGAATTTGCAGATATTTATATCGGAGACGAATTGATTACAGTTCCGGTTGTGATCGAGTCTGAAATTGCTGGCAAAACAGCACGAAGTGGTGTACAATATGAAGATACAATAGAGAGTGCAACTTATTATATCCCGGTAACTGAAGAAGGAAAAGTATATAATGAAGAATATGTAAGCGGTGCGAGAGCAAGAGGGACAGCGACAGATACTTACTTAGATCCGAGAAAATATCTGACAGCAACAAGCATTATCCGATACACAATGTCTTCAAATGATGAGTATGTTTTGATTAACAATGTTGCAATTACGAAAAACAGAAATCCGGAATCATCTTCCTCTGGCGGATATTTATATGGTATCGGAACACCGAATGCCAGAATTGTGTGCGTTGGTATTGGAAAAAATAGCGGAAAATACAATCAGGTAGTTGATCCCCAGAGTGTCCCATGGGGAACAACAGGTGTGAATACACCATCATCGTGGGTACCTGTAATGTGCGGCAGCTATTCAGATCAGTATAGAGGACTTGTACAATATAGTTTTAATTTGATTTATAAAGATGGCACAGTTGGTTGTGCATTTACGCACACCCTGGCAAAATAAACTTTAAAGGGGGATTTTCTATGGCAACAAACACAAGCAAACCATTAACCAAAAGAATTATTTTCCTGCTGGCAGCAGCAATCCTGTATCTGATGATTCCACAGAATGCTACAATGCCTATGCCGGAGGAAGCGGTATTCCCATTTTCATTGTTGTCGTTGTCGCAAATAGCAAGAGTGTTTGCTTTCAGACAATGGATTGCCATGGATTTGATTCTTTTTACAGCAGTGCTGGTCATCATGCAGCTGATCCGTGGAAAGCATGAAGGAGGAATGTTTCTTAGAAATAAAACTGCAAGAATCATTTGCATGGCAGCATTCTTAGTAGTATTTCTTCCACTTGCATACATAACGATACCAACCGTATTCATTCTGGGCAAACCAGCCTTTATGAGCATGGATGCCTGGGTATTCATGTTCGGTAAACAGGGCGGCGCGAATCAGTACATTCTTCATCTCTGGTGGGCAGCATCAGCGGTACTGCTGGACATGGGAATTGCGAAATAAATTTATAAAAATAACCCGCATGGAATCAGAACATATTCTGTTTGAAATTCCATGTGGGTTGTGTTATTTTACGCAATTTGAACATAAGTTGGGAACGTTGTTGTTGGGAGAATGGGATGGGTTTACCGTTCAAATCGTCCACTTGCCCCACAAGGAAGCACAAGTCCATTGGATGACACCGGAAGCCCAATCTCATCGGCTGCTACCGTTCCGTGGTATTTTTTCAACACCGTGTTCATCATATAGCTCAATACCGCCGGCTGCAATCCGGTTGTGTAAGAATTGATCAGGAAAAACAAAGGTTCATCGGACAACAACTGTCCACACAACTGTACCAGAGGATAAATTGCATCCTCAATTTTCCAGATTTCTCCTTTAGGGCCTCTGCCGTAAGATGGAGGATCCATAATAATTGCATCATAGTGATTTCCACGACGGATCTCACGTTCTACAAACTTTACGCAATCGTCCACGATCCAGCGGATCGGAGCGTCCTTGAGACCGGAGGAGACAGCGTTTTCCTTTGCCCATGTCACCATACCTTTTGAGGCGTCCACATGTGTGACAGAAGCTCCGGCTGCGGCAGCAGCGAGGGTTGCACCGCCGGTGTAAGCAAAAAGGTTTAATACTTTGACCGGTCTGCCGGCTTTTTTGATCTTTTCTGAAAACCAGTCCCAGTTGGCAGCCTGCTCCGGGAAAAGACCTGTATGTTTGAAACTAAAAGGCTTTAAGTTAAAAGTCAGGCTTCCGTAATGGATCTGCCACTGCTCCGGCAGATCGAAAAATTCCCATTCTCCGCCACCTTTGGCGCTTCTGTGATAATGTCCGTTCATTTTACGCCAGCCTTTTTCTGTTTTTGGCGTGTCCCAGATCACCTGGGGATCCGGACGGACCAGAAGATATTTGCCCCAGCGTTCTAACTTTTCACCCTTGGAACAGTCAATGACTTCATAATCTTTCCAATTTTCTGCAATCCACATATTTTAAATTACCTTTCTATAAGTTCGTATAATATAAACTTCAATTGTTTACATAATTATTTCCTGCGCCACAGCGATGGCATGAACAGAATTAGCAGTGGGTACAATTCCAGACGACCGGCTAACATGTCGAACATCAGCACAAACTTGGAAAAATCGGAATACATACCGAAATTCCTTGTAGGACCTACACCGTCAAGACCGGGACCGATATTATTTAAAGTAGAAGCAACTGCTGTAAAATTCGTCGTCAGGTTGAAATTATCCACACTGATCAAAAGGGTGGAAACCAGCAGGATGAAAAAATAAATTGCCAGATACACATTCGTAGAGCGCAGTGTATTGTGGTCGATCGGTTTTCCATCCATACGGATTACCTTGACCTCTCTCGGATGTATCACGAGAGAAAGCTGCTTCGGGATCGCTTTGCATAAAATCAGCAATCGCGAGATTTTAAAACCGCCACCGGTACTTCCTGCACAGGCTCCGATAAACATGAGCAGCACCAATATCATCTTGGATGTCTCCGGCCACAGATCAAAGTCTGTAGTCGCATATCCACAGGTTGTGATAATGGAACCCACCTGAAAAAATGCATGGCGGAATGCCTCGCCAAGTGAGCCGTACAAGCTTCGGATATTAAGTGCGATAAAAGTACCAGCACCCAGAATGATGCCAAAATATACCCGGATTTCTTCCACTTTAAAAATTTCTTTCAACTGCTTTGTCATAATGTAAAAATAAGCGACATAATTGACACCGCTTAAAATCATAAAGACGGTGATAATATTTTGCAACACAGGGCTATATCCTGCAATGCTGTCATTGTGGATACCAAATCCACCGGTTCCAACTGTACCGAATGTCAGCGTCAGGGAGTCGAACATCGGCATACCGAAAATACATAATAAAACAATTTCAATGATCGTAATGACCAAATAAATACGATACAGAATTTTTGCAGTGTCCTTCACATGTGGTACTAATCTGCTGACGGAAGGTCCCGGGCTTTCAGCTTTCATCAGGTTGATCGTCGAACCGCCCATCAGAGGGAGAAAGGACATGATGAATACTAAAACCCCCATGCCGCCAACCCAGTGGGTAAAGCTTCGCCACATCAGACTTGTATGTGTGAGTGCCTCCACGTTCGAGAGAATGCTTGCGCCGGTCGTGGTAAAACCGGAGATCGTCTCAAACAGGGCGTCCACATAAGATGGGATCTCACCAGTGATCACAAACGGAATGGCACCGAAAATACTTAAAACGATCCAGCTTAAGGCAACGGCAACAAACCCCTCACGGTTAAATATCTGCGGATGCTTTACTTTTTTTAATGTGATCAGGCATCCGAGGACAAAACAGATGATCCCTATAATAAGGTAAGAATACGCTTCGTTTTCGTGATAGATCATTCCGGTCAGAAACGGAAGCAGCATAAAAATACCTTCGAATTTCAAAACCTGTCCAAGAATATAGCCTATTGTTGAATACTTCATAGCAGCTTAATCCTCCAGAATCTCTTTGATATCGGATATATTGTAACCGGAGGTGGCGATCATAACAGAGTCGCCGGGCATCATGCAATCCTGTCCACTTGGCACGATGACCTGGTGATTACGGTAAATACAGCAGATCAAAGTATTTTTGCGGATCTTTAAATTCTGAAGAGGAATATTGCAGACGGCAGAATTCTCTTTGAGCAGGAATTCCAGAACTTCTGCTTTTCCATCTTCCAATTTGTATAGCGCCTCCACATTGCTGTTTAAAGAATTATTCATGGAACGCACATATTTGATAATGTACTCTGCAGTGATCACTCTCGGGTAAATAATGCTTCCGAGATCCAGCTTATTGATGACGGAGGTAAAGTTAATGCGGTTTACCTTTGTCACTGTCTTTGCGGAAGAGATTCCATTCGCATACAGGGATAAAAGAATATTTTCTTCATCCAGATCGGTCAGCGCCGCAAAACCGGCTGCCTTTTCAATGCATTCTTCAGATAAAAGCTCCTTGTCAGTGGCATCGCCGCAGAGAATTGTAGCTTTCGGAAGCTGCTCGCTTAAAAACTCACAGCGCTGCTGGTTGATTTCGATAATGGTCGTCTTGATTCCGGACATCAGAAGACTCTTGGCAAGGTAATAGGATATCTTACCTCCCCCTGCGATGATCGTGTTGGATACACGGTTTTTCTCTAAGCCGATCTTGCGGAAAAAGTCGATGGCATCCCTGCGTTTTGCAACGATGGAGACGATGTCATTTGCCGCAAATTCAAAATCACCGTTTGGAATGATGACTTCCTCGCTGTTCCTTGCGATTGTGCAGACCAGAATATCATTGCAGTGCAGGGTTGCGTGGAATTTGGAAAGTTTCAGGCCGCATAAAGGGGAGTTATTTCCTATTTTAAAGTGAAGTAATTCCACACGTCCCTTTGCAAAGGTATCCACGCGGATAGCAGAAGGAAACTGGAAAACCTTTGAAATCTCATTTGCAGCCGTAAGTTCCGGATTAATGATCATGCTCAGTCCGAATTCCTTCTGGAGAAAATCTTTTTCTTCATTATATATAGGGTTGCGGATGCGGGCGATGGTCTGACAGTGGCCACTCTTCTTGGCAATGACGCAGCAGAGGAGATTTTCCTCATCAGATCCTGTGACAGCGATCAGCAGGTCTGCGGTTTCGATACCGGCCTGCTTTAATGTTGTGTGGCTTACACCATTTCCAACAATCCCCATAACATCCGCTGTATCCGTAAGGGCACTTACTTTTTCGGGACGGGAGTCGATCACTACGATATTGTGATTTTCGATACTTAAGGCTTCTACAAGCGTGCATCCTACTTTACCGCAGCCAACAATTATAATATTCATGATAATAAGATACCTTTCATTTCTAAATAGTTCATAGCTGATTATAGCACACAGTATCTGTATCGGATAGGGGAAATATTAATGTGAGAGCGGATTATGCAAAAAAAATTAAAAAAAATTGAAAAAAACACTTGCAATATAAAGGAACATCATGTAAAATAGCAACTGTTGTGACATTGATAGCGTAGAAACGCGAGGTTGCTGCATGAAAATGCAGGTTTTCCGTGGAGCGAATGTCAAGTTAAGAAACTGGCGACAAGTCACTGTATCACGAATAACGTCTACAAAAGGTAGAAACAACGTGCCAAATCATCAACGGGAAGATGTTTTGAAATCGAAAGTGGATGACACGCACGGGAATGTGTACAGTCACCGCTTGTCGTACTGATTTATAAGTGCGAAAAGGAGGCGACTTTTTTTATGGCAAGTCAAGTAATGAGAATCACATTGAAAGCTTATGATCATGAATTAGTTGATGCTTCAGCTAAGAAGATCATCGAGACTGTAAAGAAAAACGGATCACAGGTGAGCGGACCGGTACCACTTCCTACTAAGAGAGAGGTTGTTACTATTTTAAGAGCTACTCACAAATATAAAGATTCCCGTGAACAGTTCGAGCAGAGAACTCATAAGAGACTCATTGATATCATGACACCAACCCAGAAAACAGTTGATGCTTTATCTCGTTTAGAGATGCCGGCTGGTGTTTACATTGATATCAAGATGAAAAACAAATAAGTTTTTCAACAAATCATTAATTAGTTAATATCCTGAAGGGTTTTATATAGAAGCAATACAAAGGTTTACCCCTTTGGTTCCACTTATATGGACTTTCTAGGATGAACGGTTCCGCTACCCCACATCAGATGGGCATGAAGCGTTCCGCTGTAGAGAAAACAGGAGGTAAAAAGAATGAAGAAAGCGATTTTAGCAACAAAAGTCGGAATGACTCAGATCTTCAATGCAGACGGTGTTTTAGTACCGGTTACTGTATTAGAAGCAGGTCCATGTTCAGTGACACAGATCAAAACTGTTGAGAACGATGGATACAGTGCAGTACAGGTTGCATTTGCTGACAAGAAAGAAAGAATTGTCAACAAAGATGCAAACGGAAAGAAAGAAATCAGAAACAGACATGGCGTTAACAAAGCTCAGATGGGACATTTTGCAAAAGCTGGTGTATCCGGAAAGAGATTTGTAAAAGAATTCAAATTTGAGAACGCAGCTGAGTACAACTTGGGTGATGTGATCAAAGCTGATATCTTTGCAGAAGGCGACAAGATCGACGCAACTGCAATTTCCAAAGGTAAAGGTTTCCAGGGCGCTATTAAGAGATTTGGACAGCACAGAGGTCCTATGGCTCACGGTTCCAAATTCCATCGTCATCAGGGTTCCAATGGTGCATGTTCTTCACCAAGCCGTGTATTCAAAGGAAAAGGAATGCCTGGACATATGGGTAGCGTAAAAGTTACAACTCAGAATCTTGAAGTTGTAAGAGTTGACGCTGAGAACAACCTGCTCTTAGTGAAAGGTGCTGTACCAGGAGCTAAGAAATGTTTAGTAACAATCAAAGAAACTGTTAAAGCAGGTAAATAGTGCTTAGATAGGAAAGGAGGAACTTAACGATGGCTAACGTAGCTGTTTATAATATGGAAGGCAAAGAAGTAGGAAGCCTGGAATTAAACGACGCTATCTTCGGAGTAGAAGTTAACGAACATTTAGTACACATGGCAGTACTTCAGCAGCTGGCAAACAACCGCCAGGGAACACAGAAAGCAAAAACTCGTTCCGAAGTAAGCGGTGGTGGTAGAAAACCATGGAGACAGAAAGGAACAGGTCATGCAAGACAGGGTTCTACAAGAGCTCCACAGTGGACACATGGTGGCGTAGTATTCGCTCCAGTACCAAGAGATTACTCTTTCAAACTTAACAAGAAAGAGAAGAGAGCAGCTCTTAAATCTGCATTAACATCAAGAGTAAACGAGAGCAAATTTGTTGTTGTTGACGAGTTAAAACTTGATGAGATCAAAACAAAGAAATTTGTTGAAGTTATGAATAACTTAAAAGTTGAGAAAGCATTAGTTGTATTAAACGACAACGATGTAAACGTGATCAAATCTGCAAGCAACCTTGCAACAGTTAAGACTGCTCAGACAAACGAGATCAACGTATATGATATCTTAAAATATGATACAGTAGTTGTGACAAAAGACGCTGTTAAGACAATCGAGGAGGTGTATGCATAATGGCAAATATTAAATATTATGATGTAATCCTCAAACCAGTAGTTACAGAGAAGAGCATGGCAGCTATGGCTGAGAAGAAATATACTTTCTTAGTTCATCCAGAAGCTAACAAATCCATGATCAAAGAAGCAGTTGAAAAAATGTTCGAAGGAACAAAAGTTGCCAGCGTAAACACAATGAACTTAGACGGAAAGAATAAGAGACGTGGTATGGTAGTTGGTAAAACTGCTAAAACAAAGAAAGCTATCGTAACATTAACAGCAGACAGCAAAGACATTGAGATCTTCGCTGGTTTATAAGATAAAGATAGCAGCCTAGGCACAGTAAAGTGCGATAATAAACATCGAAAGGAGAAAAACAATGGGAATTAAGACATATAACCCATATACACCTTCCAGAAGAAATATGACTGGTTCTGATTTTTCTGAGATTACAAAAACAACTCCTGAAAAATCTTTAGTAACTTCTTTAAAGAAGAACGCTGGTCGTAACAATCAGGGTAAAATCACTGTAAGACACCACGGTGGTGGAAACAGAAGAAAATACAGAGTAATCGATTTCAAGAGAAACAAAAAAGATGGTATTCCAGCAAAAGTTATCGGAATCGAGTACGATCCAAACAGAACAGCAAACATCGCTTTAATCTGCTACGCAGATGGAGAGAAAGCATACATCTTAGCTCCTCAGGGATTAACAGATGGTATGACAGTTATGAGTGGTGCAGAAGCTGAGGTTCGTGTTGGTAACTGCTTACCATTAGAGAACATTCCAGTTGGTACTATGGTACACAACATTGAGTTATACGCAGGCAAGGGTGGACAGTTAGTTCGTTCCGCTGGTATGGCTGCTCAGTTAATGGCAAAAGAAGGAAAATACGCTACATTAAGACTTCCATCCGGAGAGATGCGTATGGTTCCATTAAACTGCCGCGCAACAGTTGGTGTTATCGGAAACGGTGACCACAACCTTGTTAAGATCGGTAAAGCAGGACGTAAACGTCACATGGGTATCCGCCCAACAGTTCGTGGTTCTGTAATGAACCCTAATGACCATCCACACGGTGGTGGTGAAGGACGTGCTCCAATCGGACGTTCTGGCCCAATGACACCTTGGGGTAAACCAGCTCTTGGACTTAAGACAAGAAAGAAAAATAAATCTTCTAATAAGATGATCGTAAGAAGAAGAGACGGTAAAGCAATCAAATAAGTTGCTAAATATGAAACAATTGATGGCACGGTTAAGACAACGCTGCCGCGTGTAGCGGTCTTTCGTGCTTGACTATAGGAGGTAAATTATGGCTCGTTCATTAAAAAAAGGACCATTTGCAGATGAAAGCTTACTGAAAAAAGTAGACGCTATGAACGCATCTGGTGACAAATCTGTTATTAAGACTTGGTCACGTCGTTCTACAATCTTCCCTCAGTTCGTTGGTCATACAATCGCTGTTCATGACGGAAGAAAACATGTGCCTGTATTCGTAACAGAAGATATGGTTGGACATAAACTTGGTGAGTTCGTTGCTACAAGAACTTACAAAGGACATGGAAAAGACGAAAAGAAATCAGGCGTTAGATAAGAACTATTTTTTGAAAGGAGGTTTCATCCATGGCTAAGGGACATAGAAGTAAGATCAAGAGAGAGAGAAATGAAGTAAAAGATACCAGACCATCCGCAAAGTTATCTTATGCAAGAGTGTCTGTTCAGAAAGCATGCTTCGTATTAGACGCAATTCGTGGAAAGGACGTTCAGACAGCATTAGCTATCGTATCCTACAATCCGCGTTACGCTTCCAGCGTGGTTAAGAAACTGTTAGAGTCAGCAATTGCAAATGCTGAGAACAATTATCCGGAGAAGAATTACAAGTTGGAGAACCTGTATGTTGCAGAGTGTTATGTCTGCCCCGGTCCCACCCTCAAACGGATCAGACCCAGAGCGCAGGGCCGCGCATTCCGTGTGCTGAAAAGAACTTCTCACGTCACCATGGTCCTGAAGGAAAAGGAATAAGCTGAAAGAAGGAGGTAAACTATGGGACAGAAAGTAAATCCCCACGGTCTTCGCGTGGGCGTTATCAAAGATTGGGATTCCCGCTGGTTTGCTAAGGATGATGCTTTCGGCGATATCCTCGTCGAGGACTACAAACTTCGCAAATTCTTAAAGAAAACCCTGTATGACGCAGGTATCCCCAGAATCGAAATTGAGCGTGACGCCCAGATCCTCGCCGAACGAATAGAGACTCGTCTCGGTGGTGGATGGGTTGCTTTCGATCTCGGAGGCAACGGTGACGCTGCCTTCGGAGAATTTGAAAAACAGGTTGTATCCGCCGAACTCCTGGGTCGGGGAGGGGAAATAGCGCACGTGCCATCCGTTTTCAGCGCTTTCGAGCACGGTCTTGGCCTCCTGCTTGGCGGCTTCGATGCGTTCGGAGGCGGACTTGTCGAAAAGATCCTCCTCGTCGAACAGGCATGAGGTGAGCAGGGCAGGAATGGCCAGAACCAGAAATAGTATGATTGCTGTTTTTTTCATATTCGGTGTCGCTTATTCGTTTGTACCGGAATTTTCGGGCGTGTCCGTATCTTCGTCATCCAGCGAGTCGAAGTCGAGGTTGGGCGCTTCTTCCGCACGGCGCAGTACGATTTCCCGCAGTTCGTTCAGGTCGATGTTCCAGGTGCTTTTCATGTAGTTGGAGACGATTTCGAATTTGGCTTCGATTTTCGGCCGTCCCGTGTCGCCGGCCGTCGTCAGCATCTCCTCCCACTCTTCTGCGCTCCGGTTGACGTAGAGGGCGATGAGTTCCACGAAATCCTCGCCGTCGGCTTTCGATGCATACGGGGAAATGAATCCTTTTTGCAGCGCCGATTCGGTGGTCTTGTAGATTTCGAAGCATTGGTCCTGTACGTAATCCGGGCCGGAAATCTCCGCGAAATCGGTGGGGTAAGGTTTCGTCTGATTGAGGATATGTCCGAATTCGTGGTGGATCGTCTTGAAATAGGCCGTCTTCGCATTGACGGTCTTGGGGTTCAGGTTGTCGAGGTTGTAGAGCGTGATCTTCGCCCCGGCTTCGGCCGTTCCCAGCACCATCGCTCCGTTGGTCTTGTAGGCATACGAGCCGACCAGGAAGAGGATTTTCGGGAAATAGGCCTTGATGAAATCCGTGCTGCCGGTTATCTCGTCGTAGGCTTCCAGGCACATGTGGCGCACCAGTTTGGCCATGGCGACCGACTGCTTGTAGCTGGCGGGTGTGAGGTAGTAGC
>ERZ791579.702-NODE-702-length-21812-cov-3.611160_pt1 | contig 21812 bp, 18 predicted proteins | sample MGYA00509968_ERZ791579 | MGnify/ENA primary metagenome ERZ791579 (study PRJEB30046, sample SAMN00791924) | human gut metagenome | study: EMG produced TPA metagenomics assembly of the A metagenome-wide association study of gut microbiota in type 2... | reverse complement strand
CGGTTATCAATTATCTTGGAAAATATACCCACAGGATAGCAATCAGTAATCATCGGATCAAGTCCATGACGGAAGCAACTGTTACATATGCTGTAAAAGACTATAAAAACAAAGGTCAGTGGAAAGAGAAAACAGTTCCGGGCGAGGAATTCATCCGTCGATTTTTAATGCATGTTCCACCAAAACGTTTTGTCAGAATCCGGCACTATGGTTTGCTGTCGTGCCGAAACAAGAGCAAAAAGATGACGCACTGTAGAAATCTGCTTGGATGTAAAAAATATATTTCTGCATTGAAAAATCGAAGTGCCACTGAAATGATAAAGCTGCTATATAACATAGATGTATGCAGGTGTTCTTCCTGTGGCGGAAAAATGGTTCCACATCTTCCAGATAAGCATACACCATCTGTTTTAGCGCATATGAGATGTTAAAATATACAACTGAATACTTCAAAAAACTTCCGCAAAGGGAGTCTGTTTGTCATGCCTAAAAATAATTCTTTTGGCAAAAACCAGCTGTCAATAAAACACGAGATATGATAAACTTATAGAAGAGAGCAAAGATTGAATTCCCATAGAAGTGGCGAAAGGGACGCGACTTTGTTCACCAAGGAAAAATCGAAATTGATGTAAACGAAAGGGCAGTTTGATAAAACCGCAAGACTGCTTTTTCGTTTACACCAACTCCGATTGTTTCCTTAACAATTTGTAGGAGGAATGAATCATGTTATTGTTGTTACAGAACGTATTGTATTGTTTATTGTATGTTATGCTGATAAAATGTGCAGTAAAGAACGATGGGCTTAATTGCTTATACTTTTATCCAAAAGAATATATAGAAGAAGCAGAAAAACGCGGAATTGCCAATAAAGAAACGGTTATGAAAAAATCAAAGTGGTTTATGATTCCGTTTTGTGTCATCATATTTGTAGCTCTGATTCTGATTATTTCCATTTGGAATCATGTTACGGATTTTAAAACAGCATATTTTCAATCCTTTCTTTTTCTTGTAATTATGAACTGGTTTGATGGGATTGTGATTGACAGATTATGGGTAGGGCACAGCAAAATCTGGCATATAGAAGGTATGGAAGATGTTTCTTATGTTAAGTCCTGGAAGACAGTACTGATAAAACGAGGAGCGGCTACAGTGGTATATATGCTTGTGGCACTTGTGGTAGCCGGAATCGTGGTATTGATCAGTAAAATATGACAATTCCAGTTTGAAAGGATAACCATTCATGACAGAATGTTTATTTCAATATGACAGACTATATCTGAACGCAGCCTACCACGAACCGGATGAACACAGACATCTTCTGTCTCACATGATTATTGGAGTTTCTCAAAGAGTAAGGTGCAGTGTGAATCATTATGAATTTGAGGCAGATGGCGTCTGCATTGATTCTGATGTTCTGCATACAGCCTACGTGACAAAGGGGGAGCTGCTTATCTGCCTGTCCGACAAAACATCTTTATTTGCGGACGCACTCTCCCGCCGATACCTGAAAGAACAGAATTATGCTGTTTTGGGTGAAGAAACAGTTCAGATAATAAGAGATACATGGCTTGAGATCCACTCACTGGCGGCTGTGGACGAGGCGATTATCAGCATGCTTGGGATAAAAGACATATCCTCTTCCACGGACGAACGGATACAAAATGCTCTTGAAACGCTGAAAAATTATGAAAGTGTTGACCCGGACTGCATAAAAGCACTGGCATCGGATGCCGGTATTTCTGTCAGCCGTTTTTCCCATCTGTTTAAGGAGAACGTGGGGATAGCTCTGCGGCGTTATCTTGCGCTGGAAAAAATAAGAAAGAGCTATATCCGTCTGCTGAAATCAGGAAGTATTACGGATGCCGCAATGACAGCCGGTTTTGACTCGCCGTCCCATCTGGCGGCAACCTGCAAAAGAATGTTTGGAATCTCCATGACTGATTTTTTTAAAAGTTAGCGTGTATTTGAAAGTGCAAGACTTCCTTATATGATAAGATAAAAGCAATAAGGAGGTCGGCAAGTTTATGAAAAAGTATGATATTTCAACACCTGTTGCGCTGAAGAAAGGCGTGTATAATCTGAACGGCGAGGCGAACTTTAATTATCAGCTCAACCGTGTCATTAATTGGGATGGGCTTGAATCAGAAACAGGCAGATGAACTCATGTGGCATATGAACGAGAAAATGCTGCTGACTGTTCCGAAGCCGCTGCTGCATATGGTCGGAAAAGCGTATCTGAACAGCTTTCGGAAAAAGGCGAAGCAGCATATGCTCCGACAGGAAAACGGAAGTCTGCATCCCTTTGATTGGGAAATCGAGTATAGGGATATAAACAAGAATGAGTTTATGATCAAAATAAAGAAATGCGGATTCATTACTTATGCGGATAAATTTGACGCAAGGGGCATCCTGCCGGGAATCTGTGCGGTGGACTATATCGTTGCTTATTATATGAAAAATGGATTTCACCGCACGAAAACGCTGGGATACGGCGACGACTGCTGCGACTGCCGGTATGCGCTAAACGGAAGCTGTCCCCTGAAACCCGGAAATGGACAAAAATAGTGTAATGCAATGATAACAGGTCAGCAGATGCAGAACAGTGTGAAACGACAAAATTATTTGAAACGGTTTCCGAAAATCTATTGACTATTTCGGTTTTTTTTGTTTTATAATATTAAAGGTGAGTCCTACCTATAAGTGGAGGTCGTAAAAGCGTAAGAATCACCTCTGGTGATTCTTCATGGTGGCTATGCTTTTTAACATAGTCACTTTTAGTATTGGGAGATATATGTAGCAGGAAAGACTGAATTTATGCCGCATAGATATCAAGGTCAGGAAGCTGTATTTTCGGAAGAAGGTGTCGTCGCAGGAATAAGATTGCTGTAATAAGCGGTCTTTCCGGATAACACATCATCATAGAAGTTCTGCTTCCAGTCGATATAGTCCACGGCTTCCTGCAACCGCTGCATGGAGGTCAGCAGGGCTTCTTTTTTCCGGAAGAGGATCTCTTTTCTGGCGGGAATGGTGGCTTCTCCTTCCAGACATAAATGCAGATACTCCTTCATTTCGGCGATGGAAAGACCACAGTTTCTGAGGCATCCGAGGCTCTGGATCCATTTGATATCGTGGTCGTCGAAGACGCGGTAATTACGGCTGTCACGTTTCACGTTGGGAACCAGTCCCTCCTTGCAGTAAAATTTTAAGTTTTCATAGGTCATGCCGGTCAGGGCACAGGCTTCTTTCATGGAATACATAAAATGCCTCCTTTTTTGCAAATAAATAAAAAGTATTGACCGGTAGTTACTACCGTGTGATAAAATCATAGCGTAAGACAGCAGGACTGTCAATGTGGAAAGGAATAAAAAACACCTATGAATCATTCAGGAATTTTAAAGAATAAGCTGTTTTTGTACCTCACGGAGTTCTTCGCCGGTATGTCCGTTATGGCGGTGGAACTGGGAGCCAGCAGACTTCTGGCACCGTATTTCAGTTCTTCCCAGATCGTATGGACCATTGTCATCGGCACCATCATGATCGCCATGGCACTGGGCAATATCTACGGCGGTAAGAGCGCAGACAAGTCCCCGAACCCGGATAAGCTCTACAGCAGGATACTGATCGCGGCCATCTGGATCGCACTTATCCCCGTGGTGGGAAAATATATTATCCTCGGAATCTCAGCACTGCTGATCTTTACCGTCAGCAACAATTTCCTCATCATTGCAGCATTTGCAGCCTGCATGGTGATCTTCGTGTTCCCCTTATTTTTACTGGGAACCGTGACCCCTTCTCTGGTAAAATATTCCGTGGACAGTCTCGATGACAGCGGACAGACTGTTGGAACTCTAGGGGCATTTAATACCGTGGGAAGCATCATCGGAACCTTCGTACCGACTTTCGTGACCATACCGGCGGTGGGAACCTCCATTACGTTTCTGATCTTTTCCGGTATTCTGATCATTTTGTCTGTGATTTATTTTATCTGCCAGCATACAGGAAAGAAAAAGATCGTGGCATCAGTGTTGATTTTTATTTTGTGCTGTGGTCTGGGATATTCGGATTCCTTTGCTTTTTGGCAGAAGGATCTGACTTACGAAGGCGAGTCCATCTACAATTATCTGCAGGTGTCGGAGACGGACAGACAGGTGGTTCTGTCCACCAACGTGCTGTTCGGTGTCCAGTCCCTCTATATGAAAGAGGGCGGACTGACCGGTATGTACTATGACTATGCCATGGCGGCTCCCCTCATGGTGCCGGACAAACCGGTAGAGGATATGAATGTGCTGATCCTCGGCATGGGAACCGGAACCTATGCGACCCAGTGCCGGAAATACTTCGGTGATATGAATATCGAGGGCGTGGAGATCGATGAAAAAATCACAGAGCTCTCCCGCGAATACTTTTCCCTGCCGGAAGATGTGAAGGTGACCACCTATGACGGCAGGGCTTTTTTGCAGGCGGTGGAGACCACCTATGATGTCATCATGGTGGATGCCTATCAGGACATCACCATTCCTTTCCAGATGTCTTCTGTGGAATTCTTCACGATGGTCAAAGATCATCTGAAGGACGGCGGTGTCATGGTAGTCAACATGAACATGCACGGCAACAAGGAAGGGGACATCAACCAGTACCTTGCCGACACCATTGCCAACGTATTTGACAATGTCTATTCTGTAGACGTGGCAGGTTCCACCAACCGCGAACTGTTTGCTTCCCAGCACAGTGATATGATAGAAGTATTATCCGATCATGTGGAGAATTTGTCAGATGCGGGACTGCAGAACATGATGCGGCGGGTAGCGGACAACAGCGTGGCTTACGCAGCCGGAGATTACCTCATGACCGATGACAAGGCGCCTGTAGAACTTCTTGGCATGCAGGTCATCGATCAGCTGATTCAGGAAGAAGTAGCGTATTACAAGGATATTTATGAGGAACAGGGGATCAGCGGATTGCTGGAACACCTGTAAATCGGCAGATTTACAAATAGAGTTTGAAATAACATAAAGGGTAAGAATACGACGGTGGAGTCAACAGGCTTCACCGTTTTTTCTTAAAAAAATATAAAAACCATTGACCGGTAGCTACTACCGACTGCTAGAATCATACTATAAAATGTAACAATGTTGATCGCAGGAGGAAAACGACCTTTTCAATAGAAGGAGGTAACAGAAATGATGTACAATCCCCAGTTGGATACCTTCATTTGTGTGGTGGAAGCAGGCAGTTTCAGCAAGGCAGCGGACAAATTGTATATTTCCCCTCCGGCAGTGATCAAGCAGATCAATTCGCTGGAAAACAATCTTGGGGTACAGCTTTTTGCCAGAACCCACAGAGGTCTTGTGGTGACAGCTGCGGGAGAATCACTTTATCAGGATGCCAAATATATGGTAAATTACAGCAAGGAAGCCATAGAGAGAGCGAGGGAAGCCGGGAATGATGAAGATGATGTGATCCGGGTGGGGATTTCCCCCATGACACCACCGCAGGTATTTGTGGAACTTTGGCCCAGGGTCCAGGAGCAGTATCCCAAGGTCAAGTTTAAACTGGTTCCCTTTGAGAATACCCCGGAGAATGCCAGAGAGATCCTTGCAAATCTGGGACAGAATATAGACGTGATCGCTGGAATCTTTGATGATGCTATGCTTGAATTGCGTAAGTGTAACGGTGTAGAACTGTCCAGAGAACCTTTTTGAGTGGCGGTAGCCCTGCATCACAGACTTGCCGGGAAAAAGGTGCTGACTCCGGAGAACCTGAAGGGAGAACGGCTCCTTATGATGCGGAAAGGCTGGAGCTGTCATGTGGATGCACTCAGAGCAGAACTGACAGAGAAATATCCGGAGATCACCATCGCAGATTTTGATTTCTACAACGTTGATATTTTCAACCGCTGTGAGAACAGTAATGACATGCTGCTTGCCATCAAAAGCTGGGAGAGCGTACATCTGCTCATGAAGATCCTTCCGGTGGAATGGGATTATAAGATGCCTTACGGACTCCTGTATGCGAAGGAGCCGTCCGAAAAGGTGGAAAAATTAGTAAGAACGGTGGAAGGAATTACAAAATGAACAAAAATCTGAAAATCAGGCTGTTTACCGATTCCGGGATGACGCTTGCCCTGTTACTGCTGATGTCCTATCAGCTGGTGGGAGAAAAAGCCCATGAGTGGATCGGCATGGCAATGTTTTTGTTAGTCATAGGGCGCCATGTCCTGAACAGAAGATGGACGGGAAACATTACAAAGGGAAAATATACGGCTCACAGAATCTTGCAGACCGTGATCGTGGCATTGCTGGCCCTGACGATGATTGGGTCTATGGTGAGCGGCATACTGTTGTCCAACTATATTTTCCGGTTTGTCCGGATCGAAGGGGTGGCTAACATGGCAAGGAACATCCATATTCTCTGTGCATACTGGGGATTTCTGCTGATGGCGGTGCATCTGGGACTCCATTGGAACATGATGCTCAGAATTCTGGAAAGAGCACTTCCCATGAAGGGCATCGCTAAAATCCTGGGACTGCTGATCGCAGTTTACGGAGGCTATGCTTTTTACAAAAGGGAGATTGTGAACTATCTGTTTTTGAGAAGCCATTTTGTATTCTTTGGGCCGGAGGAAAGCCTTGGGGTATTTTTACTTGATTACATTTACATAGCGATGATGGGAATGATCGTGTTTATTACCTATTATGGTTGCAGATTGGCGGAAAGAATAAAAGCAAAAAAGTAATAGAATGAGGGAAAACGGAGGGAAAATATGATTTAGATTGCGATTGTTGATGACGAAAAAGAAGTGACGCAACTGTTAAATCATTTTATTGACCGATGCATGACAGTATATTATTTACTGCTCTTTGGAATCTATTATGCACCGCGTTCTGTGCCGAGGGAGATTATCGTAGTGCAGATAGTGTATTATACAATAGCGTTCTGCATGACATTAGCGGGGATCGGCGGATATACCACGCAGCATCTGGTATATTGCATCGTGCGGATCACACTGTACCTTTTCCCGGAAAATATTCCCGGAGTGTGGAGACATGCGCTTCCTTATATAATCGTTGCCTGATCAATGATATATTGAAGCGGGAAGTGCAGATAACAGAGAACCGCTTATTGCTGGAGCGGGTTAAAAATGAAACCGGAATGTACCGGACGATTTCAGAAAATTATGATAAACAGAAAAAAAGAGAACATGAGTATAAAAACCAGCTTGCACTCATTGCAGCGTTAGCCAGTGAAAACAGAGTAGACGAGATCAGTCATTATCTGAAGCAATACAATCTTGAAATCATGCAGCACACAGATTTCATTGATACAAATAATGTAATTGTGAATGCAATTTTAAACTCAAAGTATCAGGAGACAAGGGAAAAAGGCATTGTATTTGTTGTTAAGGTAAATGACCTGTCAAATCTGAAAATCAGGGATGAGGATATTGTTCTGATATTGTCAAATTTATTGAATAATGCGATAGAAGCATGTGAGCAGTGTGAAAAACCAATCATAAAAATGAAATTTGTAAAAGAAGAACATCAGATTATCTTGTCTGTTGCAAATACATTTTCAGGCAACCCGGTAATCGTGGGGAAAAGATACATAACAACAAAAACGAAGGAAGCAGACAGACATGGGATCGGATTGGAAAATATAAAGGAAACCGTTGGAAAATATGACGGTTCCTGCGTGATAAAACATGATGAAAACAATTTTAAGGTTGCAATTTTAATACATAATCAGGAAAAGTAGATGCGATTTATAGTTGTATCTACTTTTTTATTTCCAATTCTGCTTTAAAATTTCCAATTCTGCAATAGATATACAGAATTAGACAGGAAATGACGAAAAAAAGATTAATAGCTTTTATGGAGGATAATTTTATGAATGTAACTGGAGTAGGAAGCATGACAGTTCCAAGGAAGAGAAGAACTGGTAAGAAATGCTAACAGTGAGGGGAACTATAATACACTGGAGGATATAAGAATTATGAGAAAAAATAAAATTGCAGGTATGGTAACAGCACTTGTTTTAACGGCAGCTATGCTGACCGGATGCGGATCAGCAACTGGTAACGGTAATGCCGGTCGGGGTGTCCAGGCATCAACAAGTGCAGCAACACAGACAACAGAAAGCAGTGTGGCAGCTACAGAGTCTGCTACAGCAGAGACTGTTGCAACACAGGAAACCGCAGCAGAGACACAGACCGGTGATACTACTGCAGAATCAGAATCCGGCAAGATACTTGTAGTATATTATTCTGCAAGCGGTACCACAAAGCGCGTGGCAACAGCCATTGCAGATGCCACAGGAGCAGATCTGTATGAGATCACTCCGGTAGAGCCCTATACCAGTGATGACCTGAACTGGACTAACAGCTCCAGCCGGGTATCCAGAGAGCATGATGATGAGAGCCTTCGGGATATTGCACTGACAGAGATTACTCCCACAGACTGGGATTCTTATGATACCGTTTTGATCGGCTATCCGATCTGGTGGGGAATCGCAGCATGGCCGGTAGACAATTTTGTCAAAGGCAATGACTTTACGGGAAAGACCGTGATTCCGTTCTGCACCTCCTCATCTTCCGGACCGGGTGACAGTGGCAACCTTTTGGAAGAGATGGCAGGTACCGGTGACTGGCAGGAAGGCCACAGATTTAGCTCCGGTGCATCCGATGCAGATGCGGCAGACTGGGTGGCTTCTCTGAATCTGAATGAATAAGGAAACGAGGAAAGCACAACAATGAAAGTATTGTTGATCAATGGCAGCCCCCACAGAGAGGGATGCACCTACACCGCATTGTGCGAGGTGTCCAGAGCATTAAATGATAACGGAGTGGATACGGACATTTTCTGGATTGGTAATAAAGCATTGAGTGGCTGTATTGCCTGTAAAAAATGTCAGGGCACAGGGAAATGTGTGTTCAATGATTCTGTCAATGAATTTCTGGAGATCGCCGGGGATTATGACGGATTTGTATTCGGAACTCCCGTTCACTGGGCAGGTGCCACAGGCGCCATGACTTCTTTTATGGACAGAGCCTTTTATGCGGATCTGAATGGCGGTGGCAGACGCTTTCGGCTGAAACCGGCAGCGGCCGTGATCTCAGCCAGAAGAGCGGGAACTACGGCGACCTGGGATCAGATGAATAAGTATTTTGGCCTCATGCAGATGCCCATCGTCACTTCTCAGTACTGGAACATGGTACACGGGGCCTGCCCGGAAGACGTGCGCCGGGATCTGGAGGGATTGCAGACCATGCGGACCCTGGGGAACAATATGGCATTTTTCATCAACTGCAAGAACCTGGGACTGAAAATGGGATTGAGATTGCCCGACACGGAAGCTCCCGTGCATACGAATTTTATAAGATCCTGATTATGAATTCAGGGAAAAAGGAATCTTGAAACCATACGGCGGAGAGATTCCTTTTGCTGTAATAATTGCTTGTAAAACCTCCCGGATTGTGTCAAACTGATAGTTGTGACAGGAATGGATTTTGAGAAAAAGTTTCCAAAATAAGGAGTAATCATGGCTGAGATATTATTGGGTTCCCATGTGGGAATGTCGGGAAAAGAGATGTTTTTAGGATCTGTGAAGGAGGCGGCAGAGTACGGTGCCAATGCGCTGATGGTCTACACCGGGGCACCCCAGAACACGAGACGAAAAGAGATAAAGGATCTGAATCTGGAGGCAGGGCTTGCCTATGCAGACAAAGCAGGCATCAAAGAAATCATCATTCATGCCCCTTATATCATCAATTTAGGTAATATGGAAAAGCCAGAGATGTTTGACTTTGGGGTGGAATTCCTGGCCAAAGAAGTAAGAAGAGCCGCAGCCTTTCACAGTAAGGTACTGGTACTGCATCCGGGATCTTCCTTAAGTGCCGGTGTGGAAGAAGCTGTGGAGCAGATTGCAAAGGGACTGAATCTGGTGCTTGATGCGGATGACAGCGAGGTCAATATCGCACTGGAGACTATGGCAGGCAAGGGCAGTGAGGTCGGCAGAACCTTCGAGGAACTGCGCATGATTTATGACAAAGTAGAGCGAAAGGACAGATTGCGGGTATGCTTTGATACCTGCCATGTAAACGATGCAGGATACGATCTGGTGAATGACTACGAGGGTGTGCTGGCGAAGTTTGACCGTGTGCTGGGATTAGATCAGATCGCAGTGATCCATGTGAACGACAGCCTGAATCCCTTAGGAGCCCATAAGGACCGCCATGCCAATATCGGACAGGGTACCGTCGGTTACGAGACCTTGCACCGGATCGTCCATGACGACCGGTTTACCGCCGTACCTAAAATCTTAGAGACACCTTGGCTGTGTGCTGAGGGCGGAGACAAGAAGACGATCCCACCGTATAAGCAGGAGATCGTATGGCTGAAAGCCTGATAAATATAGAAGTAAGAGGGCAGACGATTGAAAAAAAGGATTATCGCAGCAGTAGCGGTATTTGGACTTTTGGGCGGAATATTATATTTTGCGTATGCACAGACAGCGGCGCAGAACAATGTGAAGCATTTCACAGCTTTTTTTGCTGTGGAGGGAGAAGCCATTGACCAGAATAATGATATGAAAAAAGAAATCGCACGCCTGACAGGTGCGGATTGTGAAGAAGTGTGGCTGGTGGGACAGTCCAAGGAAAGTGCCTTGAACAGTTATATTGTGAGTGGGGAATATCCGGATTTTATTTCCGGAGATACCAGTCTTTATGAGGCAGGGGCATTACTTCCTTTAGATGAATACTGGGAGAATTATCCCAATATCAAAAATTACCTGACGGAAGAACAGTGGGAGAGATTCCGCAGACCGGACGGTCATATCTATTGGATCCCCCAGTTTGGTGTGACCCATGGCGAAGATGTGGAGGTGACCCACTCAGGTGAAGCCTTCTGGATTCAGACCAGAGTGCTGAAATGGGCGGGGTATCCGGAGATTCATACTGTGGATGAATATTTTGATCTCATCGAGCGCTATGTGGCAGCGAACCCGGTAATGGAGGATGGAACACCGAACATTCCGTTTACGATTTTGTGTGATGGCTGGCGGTATTTTTGTCTGGAAAATATACCGCAGTTTCTGGATGGTTATCCCAATGACGGAAGCTGTATTGTAGATCCGGATACGTTACAGGTGATTGATTATAATACCACGGATACTGCCAAATGGTACTTTAAAAAGCTGAATGAGGAATATCATAAAGGTATTCTTGGTGCAGAAGTATTTACAGAGACCTATGAGGACTATCTGGCAAAATTATCCACAGGGGCAGTCTGCGGTATGCCGGATCAGTGGTGGCAGTTCTATTATTCGATTCAAATTGCCTATGATGAGCAGGGGCTCAGAGAACAGGGCTGCGATTATGTTCCACTTCCGATTACCAGAGAGGAAGGAATCGCCAATCAATGGCATGTAACGCGCTCTGCAGAGCTGGACAGCTCTACAGGCTTATCCATTACGGTATCCTGCGAGGATATTGACGGAGCTTTGCAGTTTGTCAGTAATCTGCTGGAACCGGAGATCATTAAACTGCGATTCTGGGGCGAAGAGGGAGTCGACTATAGCGTGGATGAGAACGGATTGTTCTACCTGACTGAGGAGCAGGCGAAGCGATGGATGACTTCGGAGGAAAAGAGAAAACACTTTTGTTTTTATTCTTATTTTCCCAGAGTGGAAGGAAAGCTTCCCGATGGAGTCAATGCGTTTTCACTGGAATATCAGACAACGGAATTTTATAAAAATCAACCGGAAGATATTCAGGAATGTTTTTCTGCTTACGGCGTGACAAATTATGTGGATATGATCGGCAACAATGAGTCTCCCGGGGCATGGTATCCCATGTACAGTTATACCACATCCCTGTCGTCTAATTCTCCTGCGGGACAGATCCGGGATCAGATGGAAGCGGTGAAACACAAATGGCTTCCCCAGGTGATCATGGCAGAAGATTTTGAGACTGCGTGGGAGCAATATATGGAAGCATATGATTCCTGTAATCCTGAGATTTATTATCAGATGTTGCAGCTTGAGGTGGAAAAAAGAGTAAAAGGATAAGTTTTTCACAAAAAAGTATAAAAAACAAATAGAAAAATACCTCTCAATTCCTTTAAACTAAAGAAAAGGATTGGGGGTATTTTTTTATGAACGAGAAGAGAAACGGAGCTTTGGACAGATATCCAATAGAAAAAAAGAGAGCAGGAAGACCATCTGTTACAGTGAAAGAAGACGGCGCAGTCATTTTTTATCTGTATGCACCGGCAGCAAAAATAGTACAGGCTGCCGGACTTGGGGGATATTTTACAAATAAGAAAATAAATCTGATGCCCGATGGGCAGGGCGGATTTTTTGCGGAAGTTCAAGATTTTCACTGGGGGATGCATTATTATTTCTGGTATGTGGACGGTGTCCGGATCTGCAATCCGTACGCCGGAATTTCTTATGGATGTTTTGCTGCGATTAATACTTTTGAGGTGCAGGAGAAGAATGTGGATTTCTATTTTGCAAAGGATATTCCTCATGGTACGGTCAGCATCTGTAAATACGTTTCGAAGGTGAGCAGCCACCTGAAGGAATGTTATGTCTATATACCTTATGGATATGAAGAAGGAGATGAAAGATATCCGGTATTGTACCTGCAGCATGGCGTAGGAGAGAACGAGACCGGATGGATCTGGCAGGGGAAGACGAACTTTATCATGGACTATCTGATCGCAGAGGGAAAGTGCGAGAAAATGATCGTGGTCATGAGCAGTGGCTATGCCTTCAAAGATGGAGAAAAACCTGTATTTTACCCTGGGAATTTTGAGAGTGAACTGATCCACAACATTATTCCTTATATTGAAAATAATTTCCGGGTGAGAAAGGGAAGAGATTACCGGGCGATGGCGGGACTTTCCCTGGGATCGGCGCAGACTACGGATATTGTGGCAAAAAATATGAAGTTATTTTCTGCTGCCGGTGTATTTTCCGGAGTTGCTATTCATGAGATGGAACGGATCTGCGACAGCAAGGAAACATTGGATGTCGTATTTATGTCCTGTGGATGCTATGAGGATCAGATCAGAACGGGAATGAAGCAGATAGAACAAAAGTTTGAAAATGCAGGAAAATATTGCATTTCCAAAGTATATGAGGGATATCACGAATGGCATGTCTGGAGGAAAAGCCTGTATGATTTTGTGCCGCTGCTATTCCGGAAAAAGGGTGTGGAGGCGGATGATATCCCCGGAGAAAAAACTGCCAGAATCACAAGGCAGAGACTCCGGATGCAGACCATGGAAGAGCAGATGCTGATGTTCGATCCGGTATACCGCCAGATCCGCTTTGAGACTGATGAAGCAGGGAGGCCTGCAGGAAAATACCTGGACATCCCTCACGGAATCTGCATTACGGAACAGGGAAGGGCAGTCGTATGCTTCGAGGCACCGGAGGCAGTCTCGGTAGAAGCCGCCCTGGACGGAAAAGAATTCCTAAAACTCAGGAAAGATCAGGAAAGACAAGGATATTGGACAGGGGAAATCCACAACATCACGCCGGGATACCATAATGTGTATTTCAGGGCGAATGGTACGGATGTAATCAACCCGGATGCTCCGGTGGGATACTCGGGAGACAGGGCTGTGAACTATCTGGAAATGCCAGATCCGGAGTTCCCGCTGACAGAACTTGTGGACACAGTGCATGGTCAGCTACATATACATTATGATTACCTTACACAAGAAGAAAAGGTGAGTACGATTTATGTATATATGCCAGCATACTTTGAAAGAGCGGAAAAAGAACGGAGAGTGATGCTCTTAAAAGCGCTTCCCACAGAGACTGCGTCTTGTTTCCTGCACCAGGGGAAAATACCGAACATTATGGAGTATTTTCTGGCAGCAGGAAAAGCCGTAGAGACTATATTGGTGATGACCGATGCCGAAGAGACACCGGAACGGATGCAAAACATTATAAAGAAATATATTCCGGATGGACAAAAAGCAAAAGCAATTGTCATGGAACGAAGCGACGGAGAAGATTGGAATTCCTTCCGGAGACGATTTGCAGCCTGCCGGATATAAAATTATTACCTGCATTTCCTATATTTTCCCGGGTGTTTGTGCAAGGAGAGCCGGACTATAATAGAACTGATAAAAGTTCGGGAGGGATAGAAATGACAGGACCGGCAGCACCGAAGGATCCGGAAAAGGCAAGACCTTTTTTCTATATATTAAAAGACAAAGATATTTTTGGAGAACGGCAAAAGGACGGAACCGGAATCCAGTTTATCTATGAAAGCGACGGACGGCTGATCAACAGTGCACAGATCACGGGAAATGTTACGGATAAGGAAGAACTGACACTTCTGGAGACAGTAGAGGGATTTGGCAGACTGGTACATAGTATCGGCGTAAGCGTGGAGACGGACCGGCCGGAAGAAACCGCAGAATTTGTATTTCAGATGTATGGGAAAAAGGACCTGTACGGAGGTGGAACGAATCTTACGACTTCTCTTAAGTGTGACGGCATGGAACATAGAATCTATCTGTCGGATTACAGGTGGACAGAGGATGATCATGTGCCGGGACAGATTAAAATTCTGTTTGCAGCGCCGGAGCGGATGGGAAAAGTCAGTGTAAGACTCTTCCTAAATGACGGATACGAAGCACCTCCGGAGGAAGAGGATCTGGTTATAGATATGTATTCGGAAGAATACTGCGGCATGATCAGCCGCTCTCTGTTGCAGCTGGGGAATCCTTATCGTATCCGTAAGGCTATTGAAAAATCTAAGGCAGGAAAAGAGGTAACGCTTGCCTATATCGGTGGATCTATCACGCAGGGAGCCGGAGCTATACCAATCCATACGGAATGCTATGCATATAAGTCCTTTCAACTGTTTCAGAATCGTTTTTCGACGCAGAACAATGTCAGGTTTATCAAAGCCGGAGTCGGCGGAACACCTTCAGAACTGGGAATGATCCGGTTTGACCGGGATGTGCTCAGGGAAGGGGAACGACCGGATATTGTGGTTATTGAATTTGCAGTAAACGATGAGGGAGATGAGACAAAGGGTGTCTGTTATGAAAGCCTGGTGCGGAAAGTGTTGAAACTGCCATGGAAGCCGGCAGTGGTTCTCCTGTTTTCGGTATTTGCAAATGATTGGAATTTACAGGAGCGGTTAAGGCCGGTGGGGGATCTTTATGATCTTCCCATGGTGAGCATCCTCAATGCGGTCACTCCACAGTTTTCATTAAAGTGCGGCGAGGGAAGAATTTTATCTAAAAATCAGTTTTTTTATGATATGTTTCATCCCAATAATACCGGACATACCATTATGGCGGACTGCCTGCAATATCTGTTTGAGCGTTGTGATGCAGCAGAACCTGCAAGAGTTGGGACTTTTGTGGAAGGAATGACGGAGGAACAGATCCTGTCGGAAAAGCTTTCTGGACCGGCAGTGATCGGTGCTGATTTTGAAAAAATTTTTTTACTGGATAAGAAGAACCGTTATGTGGGAGCCAAAATCCGGACGGGTAGTTTTACTTCCACAGATATAGAATTGCAGAGTGTGGAAATGGACGGAAGCCTTACACAGACACCGGAATTTCCGTATAACTGGATGTATGATGGAAGCAGACCGCAGATGCCGGGATTTGAAATGGAGATTACCTGCAAGTCACTGTTTCTTATATTTAAGGATTCCGGAGAAATGGATGTGGGGAAGGCCGATGTATTTGTAAATGATGTATATTGTATGACGGCGGATCCCCATAAGAACAATTGGCTGCATTGTAATGCTGTATTACAGTTTTGGGAGACAGAAAGCAGATCCCATAAAGTACGGATTACAGTGACAGAGGAAGACCGGAATAAAAAATTTACAATCTTAGGATTTGGATACACAATATAGAACAGAGTGAGGAAAACAAAATGGTTACAGCAAAGAACCCAATTTTATCCGGTTTCTATCCGGATCCATCCATATGCAGGGCAGGAGAGGACTATTACATTGTGAATTCCAGTTTTGTGTATGCACCGGGAGTTCCAATTTTCCACAGCAGAGATCTGGCGCACTGGGAGCAGATCGGGAATATTCTTGACAGACCGGAACAACTTCCGGTGAAGGGAAGTGAAATATCACAGGGGATTTATGCACCAACGATCCGCTTCCATGATGGACTGTTTTACATGATCACTACCAATGTAAGCTACGGAGGCAATTTCATTGTAACGGCAAAAGATCCAGCAGGACCGTGGTCGGATCCTTATTATCTCGGCGAAGATGCTCCGGGGATCGATCCCAGTCTTTTCTTCGATGATGACGGGAAATGCTATTACTGTGGTACACGACCGAATCCGGAAGGAGTCCGCTATAACGGGGACTGGGAAATCTGGGTGCAGGAACTGGATCTTCGGCAGATGAAGCTTGTGGGAGAAAGCATGGCAATCTGGAAAGGGGCTGTAAAAGGAGTTATCTGGCCGGAGGGACCGCACCTTTATAAGATCGGCGGTTACTATTATCTGATGCATGCAGAAGGAGGAACCGGACCGGAGCACAGCATCAGCATTGCAAGAAGTAAAAAGCTGTTCCAGTGGTTCGAGGGCTGCCCCAGAAACCCGATCTTCACCCACAGGAATCTGGGGAAAAACTATCCTGTGATCTACGCAGGACACGGAGATCTGGTGGAGGATGGTAAGGGGAACTGGTACGTGGTAATGCTGGCATCCAGACCTTGTGAAGGACACAGCAGCATGGGAAGAGAGACTTTTCTGGCGAAAGTCACATGGGAAAATGGATGGCCGGTGATTGCAGAAGGCGTCGGGCATCTGGAAGATACATTGGAACTGCCCACAAAGGAATACCGTTTTCCAGAGGAAGTAAGCAGTACTTCCGATCATATCAGTTTCTGGGAGAAAAAACCGGACAAACGGCTGGTAAGTGTAGAAGAAATCTGTGAAGAAAACTATTCGCTGAGTCACCGTCCGGGGATGCTGCGGCTCTATACAAAAAAGGAAAAAATATCTGACTGCAATCATTGTTCCTATTTCGGAATCCGTCAGAAAAATTATGCATTCTATGCAGAGACTGGGATGGAATTTGAACCGAAGCAGGAATGTGAGACAGCGGGAATGGTGTTGTACCAGAATCATGAAAATCATCTGCGCATGGAGATCCGGAAAAGGGCTGACGAGAATTATTTTGTTGTGACAGCCCGTATCCATGGGGAAGAGAGAATCCTTACCGAAAAGCCGGCAGGAGAAGGTAGACAATTCTTTAAAATACGAATGCATTGCGACAGGCAGAAGGCACGGATATGGCTTTTTCGGGATGGCAGGGAGAGTCTGATTGCTGAGGATATCAGTCTGCTTCCTTATACCACGGAGGAAGCAGGGGGATTTGTGGGATGTACGATAGGAATGTACGCATCTGCCAATGGACAGGACAGCAGTAACTATGCTGATTTTGCCTGGTTTGTGCAGAATGCCATATAAAAATGCATTGCGGGCAGATCATAAATGTCCTATAATAAAGAAGAGCAGGCTACAGAAACGTCTGCTCTTTTTCACATAAATGAGGAGAGGATCTTATGGGGAAGGCATTACATAAGCTGGGTCTTTGGATGGATGATTTCACCATCAAAAAAAAGTTTTATATTTTCTATGTTGTCTGTGTGTTGATTCCCCTGATTGTAACAGACAGTGTTGTGTTCCTGACGACTGCAAAATTTGACAGAGAGCGCAGGGAGCATGAGATGTCTAATATTACCAGTGCGGTGGAATACAGTCTGAGCAGTATGATCGGAAATGCAGGGGAGATAGGCAACAGTATTTATACCAATCGCGATTTTGAAGATTTCTTATCCAAAAGATACACTAATTCTGCAGAATATGTGGCGGCATATCAGAATTTCCTGAGCGGGACGTTATTGGAAAATGCACTGGGAATGAACAGTATGATATTTACCCTGTATACGGATAACGACACCATTGTAAACGGAGGAAGAGTCAATACGCTGGATAAGCTTAGGAATACAGAGAGTTATCTGCGGCTGAATGAAGAAGCGAAAAGCAAAGGGCTCTTTTTTGTCTATGATGACAGCAGTTCCAAAATCACAAGGGAACGGCGCATCATTTATCTACAGCGGCTGGATTTCTATGATGCAGAGACAGAAAAGTATTTAAAAATCGAGTTTGATTATGGCAGTATGGTGCGCACCATTAAAAACATGAACTATGATAATGAGGTTCTGATCTGTGAAGGAGATCGGATCCTTCTTTCCAATGGACAATACGGCAGCTACGGCAGTGAGTTTCAGCGGCTGGATAACGCAACAATGAGAGAAGCCTATGAACATACCATCAGTCTGTATGGTACGGAACTTACGATTTATGTAAAGCCGGTAGAGAACAGTTTTCTTACAAGCATCCGGAACGAACTTCCCATCATATTGCTGCTCCTTGCGGTGAATGTTATTTTTCCCTTCTGGTTCGTTCAGATATTCAACCGTTCCTTTACAAAAAGGATTACAGAACTGAGCAAGGTATTTAAATCAGTGGACAGTGATCATCTTATTCCAATGCCCTGTGAAGAAGGTAAAGATGAGATCAGCAGTATGATACGCAATTATAATCGCATGGTGGAACGTACCAATGGACTGATCGAGACTGTATATAAGAATAAAATCCATGAGCAGGAGATGCTGGTGGGAAGAAAAAATGCGGAGCTTCTCGCATTACACAGCCAGATCAATCCCCACTTTTTATTTAATGTACTGGAAAGCATCCGGATGCACAGCATTTTGAAAAAAGAAAACGAGACAGCCGACATGGTGGCCAAACTGGCGGTGATGCAGAGACAGTATGTGGAATGGGGCAATGATTCCGTGAGTATCTTCCAGGAGATTGAATTTGTGAAAGCTTATCTGGCGCTTCAGAAGTATCGTTTTGGAGAACGGCTGAATTATGACATTGAAGTAGACAGAGAATGTGAAAACTTCAAGATACCCAAGCTTACGATTGTAACCTTTGTGGAAAATGCCTGTGTGCATGGAATCGAAAGCAAATCCAGTCCGGGATGGATATTTGTAAGGATAGGCCGTCAGGGAGAACGGCTGGAGATAGAAATTGAAGATACCGGAAGCGGTATGGCGGAGGCCAAACTTACAGAGCTACAGAACAACATGTGCAATGCCGACATTGAGATGCTCAAGGGCGGCGGAAGAGTAGGGATTATTAACGCCTGTGTCAGATTGAAAATGGTAACGGAAAACAGAGTGGAATTCCGTGTAGAAGGAGAAGAAGGAGTGGGAACCACGGTTACGATACGGATTCCCTGTTTGCAGGAGGGTAAAACAGATGCTGAAAGTATTGCTGGTAGATGACGAGCCGTTTATTTTACAGGGATTGAAACTTTTAGTAGATTGGGAGAAGGAAGGCTTTCGGATTGCGGGAACAGCAGCAAATGGGATGGAAGCACTGGCTTTTTTGAAGAAGGAAAAGGTAGATTTGGTTATTGCCGATATTAAAATGCCTCAGATGACAGGACTGGAACTGCTGGAACACATCCGTAAAGAGAAAATTTCAGATGCATATTTTGTTATACTGAGCGGATATGCGGAATTTAGTTTTGCACAACAGGCAATGCAGAATGACTGCACGGATTACCTGCTGAAGCCGGTAGACAGCGAGATTCTGTGCAAAGTACTGAATAAGGTACTTGCTCTGCGCAACAGAGAGGAGCTGGATCATGAAAAGAACCGGAAGCTGGAGCAGGCTTATCTGGCAAGACATATGATTGCATTGATCCAAGGGAAGTTTGATGACCTGAATGTCAGATATATACATGAACACATGCGATGTGGAACCGGTGTGCGTTATGTGGAGATCCAGACGGAAGGATCCTATGATGATGAGGGAACGACAGATCGAGAAATGCGGACATTACAGAGGCGGCTGTATGAATACAGCAGGGAATATCTGAAAGAAGATGCAGATCTGAGTGTGTTTGATGTTTCTGTCAATGAAAAAATCTACGATATCGGACTGATTTTGTTTGATTATGTTCCGGAAAAAAGTGGGATGGATGTAAAACGGTATCTGGAACGATTCCGGGAATATCTTGCATCAAATTTACAGACAAATGTGGTGATGCTGGCAGGAAAAAAAGTGCAGGATATCAGCAGCATAGCAAAGTCTTACGGCAATACCTGTATGCTTCGTTCTTTTCAGGGGTTTCGGACAAAGAAGGATATCTATTTCTATGAGGAGGAGGTCCAGGTATCTCCGGAAGGACTGATCCTGTGTAAGCAGAGCCTGGATGGCCTGCTGAAGGCAATCGAACAGAACAATCATCTGGAAATCCGGGAGGCGGTGGCTTTCTTTTATGAAGAAATGTGTAAACGCGGTATTTGCGGGGAGACGATGACCCTGAATATTAATTATCTGTTGTTTCAGCTGATCCACTTAGCCTGTGAACAGGATGATGACGTGAACCAGGAGGAAATCTTAAGGGTCATCAGTGAGAGCAGCTTTGAGACCGGGGTAAAGCGCGGAAGTAAGGCACATCTGACCAGATTTGCCTGCGAATATGCGGATTATCTGTCACAGCTGCGGAAGAATGTATCCAGAGGAATTCTGGGTATGGTGGAAAAAGAGATCCGGGAAAATTACGCTTCAAATATTACACTGAAAAGCCTGAGTGAGAAATATTATGTCAACAGTGCTTATCTGGGTCAGCTTTTCCGGAAAAAGTACGGACAATCCTTTAAAGACTACCTGAACAATTACCGGATGGAGCAGGCTGCGGATGCCTTGTTGCGTACCGATAAAAAGATCGTTCAGATCGCAGAAGATGTGGGCTACCATGATCTGGATTATTTTACGAACCGTTTTATTCAGATCAAGGGCTGCACTCCCGCAAGATTCCGTAAAAAGATGCAACAGGGAGAGTAAGAGAATAAAAGACAGGGGAAATTACAGAACCACCTATAATTTCCCCTGTCTTTTGCTATAGTTCCTCTGATTGTTAGTTCCTCTCAAAAAGGTAAAATAGATTTATCAAAAGGGAGGTAGTTACAACATGAACAAAAAGAGACTTGTAAGCATGTTACTTGTGTCAGCAATGACAGCGGCACTGTTCACCGGATGTGGCAGTGACGGCAACCAGACATCCGGAGATGGTACAACGAGCGCAGGAACCAACAGTACCACAGAAGAAGCAGGTATCAAAGAGTTCACCGCATTTTTTGGGGTAGCGGGATCTGAGATCAATGACGACAATGAAGTGCAGCAGCTGATCGCAGAGAAGGTAGGCGCCAAAGTAAAAGAGACCTGGCTGACCGGACAGACTGCAGATGAAGCTGTGGGTACCATGATCGCCGGTGGTGAGTATCCGGACTTCATTGAGGGACAGACTGGAACCACACAGCTGTATGAGGCAGGAGCATTGGTAGCACTGGATGATTATCTGGATGATTATCCTAATATCAAGAATCTGTTTACTGATCTGGAGTGGGAGAAGCTTCGTCAGGAAGACGGCCACATTTACTGGATCCCGCAGTTCAGCTGCATCAAGAACGAAGAGAAGGTATGTGCACATAATGATGAAGCATTTTGGATTCAGGCAAGAGTTCTGAAATGGGCAGACTATCCCGAGATCCGGACCATGGATCAGTATTTTGATCTGATCGAAGCGTATAATGCAGCAAATCCTACTATGGAAGACGGAACAGCCAATATTCCTTATACCATTCTCTGTGATGATTGGAGATACTTCTGTCTGGAGAACGCACCTCAGTTCTTGGATGGTTATCCCAATGACG
>ERZ791579.672-NODE-672-length-22808-cov-2.068650_pt1 | contig 22808 bp, 12 predicted proteins | sample MGYA00509968_ERZ791579 | MGnify/ENA primary metagenome ERZ791579 (study PRJEB30046, sample SAMN00791924) | human gut metagenome | study: EMG produced TPA metagenomics assembly of the A metagenome-wide association study of gut microbiota in type 2... | reverse complement strand
CGCCACCGCAAAGGGGGTAAGGCACATCTTGCGGATCAGTTCCTCCCGCCCCAGCTGCTCTGCACGCACCAGCTTTTCAGACTGTGCCTTTACTGCGCCGTTTTCGTCCATGCACAGGTAATCACAGACCACAAGATCCGGCTCTGCCTTTTGGGCTGCGGCGCGCAGTGCGAACGCTGCCCACTGCGCCCCTATTGCCCCGGTCATACAACGCAAAAACTATAATCGGAGGAACTAAATATGCTGGAAGAACATCAAAATAATCCCATCAGTGAAAACGACGACCTCCTTTCGGATATTCCTGCTGCCGTAGCCGCCGGAAGTGAAGAACATGGTATTCATTCTGAAGAACAACCTGTCCCACAGCCCGAGGTCTCTCTGTCACACGTAGATCCAAGCGTTGAGCCAACGGAAGAGGAAAAGAAGCCACGCAAGGCGCCTCCCGATACTTCCGTTATGAAGGTCAGTTCCTTTATGGGTGCTCTGATTCTGCTTGCTATCCCCATCGTCAATTTCATCTGTGCAATCAAATGGATTTTCAGACGAGGTAATACCCGCAACCGCCGTAATCTTGGTATTGCCGCATTTCTATTGCAGCTTATTTTTATTGCTCTGGTCATCGGCGGCTGCGTAATTGCAAAATATCAGTTCAATTATGATGTCATTCAGCATCTGCTGGATCTCGTGATTTCAAAATAAGGAGCCAATATGGAAAAAGAAAAGCTGGAAGAGATCAATAAAGTCAAGATGGATTTCTTCACATCGGTGTCACATGAGCTGAAAACACCCCTCTCACTGATTATGGCACCCCTCAAATATGTATACCAGCAACAGGAGTTGCCGCAGGAATCATCCGACAGGTTGTACCTAGCCATAAAAAACACCAATAAGATGGTAGGGCTGATTGATGAGCTGGTCACTTTCAACAAAGTGGAGTCGGGCAATTTCCAGTTTTACATCCAGAAGGGTAACCCGCTGGATTTTATTGAAAACGCGGCCCAACTGTTTAAGGAAAGTGCCTCCGAGAAAAACGTCTCTTTCTATATACATTGCGAAAACAATGGAGAGGATGTGTGGTTCTCCCCTTCTTATGTGGAAAAGATAACGAATAATCTTCTGTCCAATGCGATAAAGTATACTTCCGCCAACGGCAAAGTCTTTATCAACGCTGCCATTACCGACCATCCGGACGGGCATACTTATTTGCAGATCGAAGTAAAAGACACGGGAATAGGTGTCGCCAAAGAAGAGCTAGACAATATCTTCCTGAAATATTACCAGACCAAACGGGGCTATAACGTGAATAATAAGGGATGGGGACTGGGGTTGGCACTCGTCAAACGGTTGGTTGAAATCCATAAAGGGAACATCACGCTGGAAAGTAGCATCGGGAAAGGCAGTTGCTTCATCGTCCGTTTAAACGTTTCCGAATCGGCATTTGATGCACAGGATAAAATCAATTCGGATAAGACGCTCGTCTCACTCAACCAATACGAGTTCACCACTCCCCTTTTAGAAACATCCTCCCAAGTCTCACTGCCGGTAGAAAAAGAGAAGACCGAATCACAAGCTTCCATCCTGTTGGTAGAAGACAATGTGGAATTACTTAAATTCCTATCGGACTTCTTCGCTCCGAAGTATAATATCTACGTTGCCGAAAATGGAGTGGAAGCCTTGGAAATAGCGAACAAGTATCCTGTCGATCTGGTCATCTCGGATGTCATGATGCCCGAAATGGATGGAAACACGCTTTGCAGGAACTTGAAAAATAACATTTCCACCTCCCATATACCTATCATACTCCTGACCGCCAAAAACGATACGGATGATATAATGAAAGGATACGAAAGCGGTGCGGAAGCCTATGTGCAAAAGCCGTTCGATCCCCAGATACTGGAGCTTCAGGTAAAAAACATCATCCATATGAAGCAGGTACAACGCGAAAAAGTCGTGAAGACATTGGGATCTGATGTCGAATCCGTATCTTTGAGCAAATTTGACAAGGACTTTATCAACAAGATAAACGAACTCATTGAAAAGAATATAGATAACGATGAATTTTCCATTGCGGACATCACGCAAAGTCTATACATCAGCCGTAGCCTCCTTCATGTGAAAATGAAGAGCTTGCTAAATATTTCAATGGGGGACTATATCCGTAAAAAGCGGCTCAATAAGGCTTGTGAATTGCTCCGGGATGGGTATAATGTCACTGAAACAGCTTATAAAACCGGGTTTGCCAATCCAAATTACTTCTCTAAGGCTTTTAAGAAAGAGTTTGGAGTCAAGCCGACCGAATATCAGAAGAAATAGATCATGCAGAATACAAACTTTTAAATCTTAGAAAGGAAACAGGATGAAACAAGGATCGGACAGAATGAAACGAAACAGGATGAAACAAAGAACAGAATCAATGAAGAAAGTATTATTAGTATTAGCATCGCTTTTATGTTTCTCAACCTTTACGACCCGGGGAGAAACAAATGCAACGAAAAGTTTTACGATAAGCGACTTACGGGTAGAGTATTTAAAAAATCCGATAGGAATCGATGTGGCAGCTCCACGTTTTAGTTGGAAAATGGAGTCAGATAGACGCGGAATATCCCAGACCGGGTATCAAATCATCGTTTCGACCGATAAACAGGGGAAGAACATCGTATGGGATTCTGAGAAAACAGCATCCGACTTGTCCGTTCACATTATATATAAAGGTATTGCACTCCAACCCTCTACCCGCTATTACTGGAAAGTCAACGTATGGGATAATGACGGCAATAAAAAGACCAGTCGTGAAACGGCTTTCTTTGAAACCGGTCTGATGAATTCGGGCTGGAACGGTGCAAAATGGATTAAATGCAATGATACGGATGCTCCCGAAAATGAATCTCAAACAGATGGAATTCCCATGTTCCGTACGGAATGTATGCTCGATAAAGAGATAAAATCCGCCCGTATTTATTCCTCCGCATTAGGTGTCTATGATCTATTTATAAACGGAAACCGGGTAGGAAACACCAATGCGGACGGCAAACTATGTTTTGACGAACTAAAACCGGGGTGGACAAACTACTCAAAGACTGTTTTCTATAACACTTATGACATTACTTCTTTCCTGTCGAAAGGCAATAATGCAATCGCAGCACTGGTATTCTCCGGCTGGTGGGCAGGGCATGTGGCGCATGGAGAATACGGCTCTCCGGCATTGGGATTTATCGCTAAACTATATATCGTATATAAGGATGGAACCACCGAAACCATTGTCACCCATCCTGAATCATGGAAGACATCCCGGGAAGGTGCTATAAGAATGGCGGATATCTATACGGGAGAAGATTATGACGCGCGAAGAGAAAGTGAGTGGAAGAAGGTGGGATTTGATGATTCCAATTGGCACAAACCAACCGAAAACAAAGATTTCAAGGGCACTATAAAGGCTTTCATCGGTCCCAACGTACAGGTAAGAAAAGAGCTGGAACAAACTCCCGTCAGTATTACAAAATACAACGGGCATACCCCGGATGAAAAAGGCTATGGAATGGTGAATGTCATTGAAGAAAGAAAGGGGACAGACCGCCTGACGTTGGATAAAGGGGATACAGCAGTATACGACCTTGGACAGAATATGGTGGGCTGGGTTAAATTCAAAGTAAAAGGAAATGCCGGGACACGGCTTACCATCCGGTTTGCCGAATCATTGAATGACGATGGAAGCTTCGCCCGCGTAAACGATGGGCCGGGTGGCAGTCTTTACCGCATCATCCTCCGGTCGGCCGCTGCCACACTCAGCTATACTTTAAAAGGAGACAAGGATGGGGAGGAATTCAGACCTACCATGACCTTTTTCGGTTTTCGTTATTGTGATGTCGTAACAACGGAACAGGTAGAAATCGAGTCGATGAAAGGAGAAGTGGTCGGTACAGTTGCCGAAGAAGGATCCTCTTTTACCACCAGTCATGCAAGGGTAAACCAGCTTTATAAGAATATCATGTGGGGGCAGCGCGGGAATTTCTTAAGCGTACCGACCGATTGCCCCCAACGGGATGAACGTCTGGGATGGACGGGTGACATCCTGGCATTCGGGCGGGCTGCCACCTATAATGCCGATCTTGCCGGATTCTTTCATAAATGGATGGGCGATGTCAGGGACGGGCAGCGCGAGGATGGTGCGTATTATGATTTAGCTCCCCGTGTCTGGGGAAACGAAGTCGGCAATGCAGCCTGGGCGGAGGCCGGTATAGTGATCCCTTGGACAACTTACCTGATGTATGGGGACAGAGGCATTCTGGAAGAGAACTATGCTTCCATGGAAAGATTTATGGAGCAACGGTCGACGCAAGTATTCGACGGATATAAATACAACGGAGGAGGGATTACCCACGGTGACTGGCTTTCTCCCGAAGGCAACGAACCGGATAAGAAGCGGTATATAGCCGTCTGTTTCTACGCTTACTCTGCCCGGTTAATGGAAAAGATGTCACAAGCTTTAAGCCGGAAGGCAGGAGATGCATATGACTCGAAAGCAAAATCGTACAAAGAGTTATATGAAAATATCAAAGCCGAATTCCAAGCACGCTATGTCAATCCGGACGGTTCATTAAAACAAAAGGGGCAGACAGCCTATCTATTGGCTCTTAAACTTCACTTATTCCCTGATGAGAAGGCCCAAAGTGACGGTATCCGTTATCTGAACCATTTAATCAAGACAAATGGCGACCGATTGGGAACCGGTTTTGTAGGAACCGCCATTATAAACCAGACATTGACAGATGCCGGGTCAATCCATACGGCCTACAATCTATTACTGCAACGCAACAACCCTTCCTGGCTGTACAGTGTGGATCAAGGGGCAACCACCATATGGGAACGTTGGGACGGATACACAAAAGAAAAAGGATTTCATCCGGCAACGACCATGAACTCTTTCAACCACTATGCTTATGGAGCGGTATCCGAATGGATGTACCGTTATATGGCAGGCATCAATCCGGATGAAAACAATCCCGGTTTCAAGCACATCATTCTCACTCCGTATCCTGACAACAGGATCTCTTTCCCTGCCGGGCAGGAAAGAATAACGTCTGTTGATGCTACTTACCATTCGTACTACGGCAAAATAAGGAGTGCGTGGAAATCGGATGCTAACGGGAATATGGAATACAGAATCGTCATACCGGCAAATACAACCGCCTCAGTCACCTTGCCCAAAGAGAGGAACCAGAACGAAATAGCAGAAAACAACGTTCCTCTCGACAAAGCTAAAGGAGTAGTATCTTATTCCATTGAAGAGCAACACATTCATATAGAGTTGCAATCGGGAAGTTATGTGTTTACAGTAAAAGAATAGCCCGATAAGGATGTAAAAACAGAGTTTACTCTCAATTAAAAAGGATTCGCACAAAAGCTGCCATCTACATCTTTTAGACACAAATTACGCGGATTACATAGTTCTTAGTTTATTAAAACTATGTAATCCGCGTAACTTGTGTCTAATATATTATCTTCCGATTAGAAGAAGAATCTCACAACATCATTGAAATTGGCCCATATCAGCAGAGCAAACAATATGAACATGCCAGCCATTTGTGCCCGTTCCATGAATTTATCGCTCGGCTTACGACGGGCAACAATCTCATAAATCAGGAACAATACATGTCCACCGTCTAAAGCAGGAATTGGCAGGATATTCATAAAAGCAAGAATAATGGAAAGGAAAGCTGTCATCGACCAGAAACGATGCCAATCCCAAACAGAAGGGAAAATACTTCCAATGGTACCAAAACCACCGATACTCTTTGCCCCCTCTTTCGAGAATACATATTTCATATCATTGACATATCCTTTCAAGGTGTTGACTCCCAGTTTCACTCCCGCAGGGAACGAAGTGAAAAAGCCATATGTCAGGACTGTCTCTTTATAATCGCTTAGATTCTGAGAATAAGCTCCCACGCGGAACAATGAATCCGTACGTACGGACACCGTATCGCGGTTCCCTGCACGTGAGTAGACCAATTGGAACGAAGCATCCTTTTCGTTTTTCGCTTCTGCCGCTACTCTCAACTTACCCAGATTCTCAGTAAAAGCATTCCAGGAATTCAAAGGCGTACCGTTGAAGGCAACCAAACTATCCCCTTTCTGCAATCCTGCCAATGCAAAAGAATTGCCTGACAAAACAGAGTCTACCACATTCGGGATCAGAGCATTCACAAACATAGGATCTTCTTTCAACACGTCCAGCAAGTTAACCTCAGGCATATACACTTTGGTTTCGACGCCATCGCGTTTCACCGTCACAATACGTGCATCGGTTATATCACGCAAAAGATCCATATTGAACCGTTCCAGAGGTTTCTCGTCGGCACGGAGCAGAATGTCACCGTCACGGAAGCCAATTTGTTGCGCCCGTTCGTTAAACTTCATTCCATGAGTCATATCCTGAAGGGAAACATAAGAATCTCCCCACTTAAATAGAATCATAGAATAGATGAACAGTGCCAACAGGAAGTTGAACAACACACCGCCCACCATAATCAACAGCCGTTGCCAAGCAGGCTTGGATCGAAACTCCCACGGCTGTTCGGGTTGTTTCATTTGTTCCGTATCCATCGATTCGTCAATCATTCCCGCTATCTTTACATAACCGCCAAGCGGCAACCATCCGACAGCATATTCAGTTTCACTGTTTTTGGGCTTGAATTTAAAAAGGGTGAACCAAGGATCAAAGAATAAGCAAAATTTCTCGACCCTCACCTTAAAAAGACGGGCAAAGAGAAAATGTCCTCCTTCATGAATGATAACAAGGAGCGAAAGGCTCATTATTAACTGAAGGGCACGAATTAAAAATGTTTCCATGTTTATTACTTACGAATTACTATTTACTATTTTAAATTATGAGTTAACTCGACAGCTATGCGGCGTGCTTCGGCATCTGTCGCCACATAGTCATCATAGGTAGGAGCCTGTACAAACGAAGCTCGCTCCATTGTCTTTTCAATCACTTCGCTCATGCCCAAAAAGCTGATCCCGTCCTTCAGGAAAGCAGCTACAACCACTTCATTGGCTGCATTGACGATGCATGGCATGTTTCCTCCGCGGTACATCGCTTCATAAGCCAATGCCAGATTGCGGAAACGTTTGGTATCGGGCTGTTCGAAAGTCAGATGGGTACATTTCGCAAAGTCCAGACGTTCAAAAGAAGAATATATACGGTCGGGATAAGAAAATGCATACTGTATAGGAAGCCGCATATCCGGCATACCGAGTTGTGCCTTGACGGAGCCGTCCTCGAACTGAACCATCGAATGGATCACCGATTGCGGATGAACCACCACCTCGATCTGGCTGGGCTGCACACCGAACAACCATTTTGCTTCGATCACTTCAAAACCTTTGTTCATCATGGAAGCAGAATCAATGGTTATCTTCGCTCCCATCTCCCAATTGGGATGCTTCAAAGCCTGTACTTTTGTAACGGTCTTCAACTGTTCCAGTGTATACGTACGAAAAGGGCCTCCGGAAGCGGTGAGTATCACCTTCTCTATCGGATTACCAACTTCTCCAGCCAAACATTGGAATACGGCCGAATGTTCAGAATCGACAGGAAGGATCGGGGTACGATATTGTTGTGCCAACTGGTTAATCAGTTCTCCGGCAACGACAAGCGTTTCCTTGTTTGCCAGAGCAATTGCCTTACGGGCTCGAATCGCATTGATCGTTGGCTTCAGGCCGGCATACCCCACCATTGCAGTCAGAACGATATCGATCGGAGCAGATTCTACGATCTGCCCCAAAGCTTCCGAACCGGCATATACCTTGATAGGCAAATCGCTAAGGGCATCTTTTAATTCATCGTATTTATCTTCATTGGCTATAACTACCGCCTCGGGCTGAAACCTCCGGGCTTGTGCTATGAGCAAATCTACTTTATTATTGGCAGTCAAAGCATACACCTCATACAGTCCGGGATGTTCTTCAATCACCTGAAGTGCCTGCGTACCAATAGATCCTGTAGACCCCAGGATAGCTATTTGTTTCTTTTTATTCTCTTTATTCATGTTTAGAATACAATATACTTTTCGGGATTAACAGCACTTGCTTTGTGCCATAACTCAAAATGCAAATGAGGTCCGGTTGTCAGCGTTCCGCTGTTCCCCACCAGTGCGATGGCCTCTCCCGCCTGCACTTTATCACCTACACGCTTCAGTAGAGAACCACAATGTTTGTAGACTGATACGAAGTCTTGATTATGCTGCACTTCGATCAAGTATCCGGTTTCAGCGGTATAGGTACTCAATATGACAGTTCCGTCCAAAGTAGCAAGCACGCTCTCGTTGGGATTGGCGGCAATATCCGTTCCATAATGCTTCTTATCCGCATCAAAATGAGAGGAAATCATCCCACGGGTAGGCCGATAAAAAATCAGACCGTCCACATCGGGTTGTGAAGTTATTGAAGTAAGATTATACTTCTCGGTTTCTTCATACTGACGGCGAAATTCTTCTTCACGTTTGGTACGTTCCATCAGGGAGTCTTCACGCATAGCGGTCAGCGTGTCCATGCTCTGCACCGAATCGATACGAACCTTTCCGCTGAAAATATCCTGAATGTTCATGATATACAGATTCTGCCGATCGACCAGTTGCTGAAGAGAATCCACCCGCAATGCATTTTCCACCACCTGCGCACGAATCTCGCTATTCATATATCCGGGCAGATAGTTACGTAAAGGGGTAAATGCAATGATAACCGATGCTATCAGAAACAGAATCGTAAGAACCGAAAGCAGTACCGAAAACCCGTTCAGCTTGGATACGTGGATACCCACCACCTCTTCGAGTGTATTCTCATTTATGATGGTAAGTTTGTATTTAAACTTAATATTGTTCCAGAAAGCTTTACTTTTCTTTTTCTTTGGCATGGTAATTTTATATGAATTACAAAGGTAGGCATTTCATCGCTGCCAACAGAAGTTTCTTCATTCTATTTAACGTTTTGGAGGAGGCATTTTCTCATCGGTGAGGAAGACCCTGTTCATCGGTGACCAACACCCCGTTCATCGGTGATCAACGGGGCCTTCATCGGTGACCAACAATCCTTTCATCGGTGAGTAATAAATCAGGACTATTCATCCTCCGTTCCAACTTCATCCAAGTTCAATAGTCCTTCGGGTAAATCAACCGTAATATTCTTATTATCAGCATCAACTCCAATAATAAAATCTTCCTGAGCCGGTACCAAAAGCTCTTCACCATTCAGAAGTTCTACAACAAAAAGAGGATTAGCAGTAGAATCGTCCACCTCTATTATTTCTCCCAATACACCATGATTTACTTCTTCCATATGGAAACCGACAAAGAAATTCCATGACAATTCGCCCGCTTCTGCTTCCTCTACATGTTCCACAGGAAAATATACTTCCACATTCGTAAACATACGGGCTCGCTCTGCCGAATCCACCCCTTCGAGTTTCACTAATGCCGTGGAATCCGAACGAAACCGATATTCTTTGATGAAGAAGGGAACAAATATCCCATCCAGCAAACAAATTAGATAATCACAATCGGTACGGTCGAAGATATCATCAGTAAAAGTGAACGACAACTCTCCATGGATGCCATGCGGCTTATTAAAAATCCCTATCTTATATACTTCTTCTTTTTTTATCATATTCGGGTAATTCTGGCACCGATCGCATTCAACCGGCCTTCAATGTTCTGGTATCCGCGGTCTATTTGCTCGATGTTGTGGATACGGCTGCTGCCTTCGGCACTCATCGCTGCAATCAACAAGGCAATACCTGCACGGATGTCGGGAGAAATCATGTTACCACCCCGGAGTTTGAAACCGTGATTATGGCCGATTACAACCGCACGATGCGGGTCGCATAAGATGATTTGCGCTCCCATATCAATCAACTTGTCTACAAAAAACAAGCGGCTTTCGAACATCTTCTGATGAATCAGCACACTCCCTTTAGCTTGCGTAGCGACTACCAGCAACACACTGAGCAAATCAGGAGTCAAACCTGGCCATGGAGCATCCGCAATCGTCATGATGGAACCATCAATAAACGATTCGATCTGGTAACTATCCTGTGCAGGGACATAAATATCATCTCCACGTTGTTCGAGCTTAATACCCAAACGGCGGAAACTTTCGGGGATAATACCCAAATTCTCATAAGAGACACGTTTAATCGTGATCTCGCTTCCGGTCATAGCTGCCATTCCGATGAAACTGCCTACTTCAATCATGTCCGGCAAAACGGTATGTTGCGTCCCGTGCAGTTCGTCTACCCCTTCGATAGTGAGAAGGTTGGAAGCAATGCCACTGATTTTTGCCCCCATCCGGTTGAGCATTCTGCATAATTGCTGTAAATATGGTTCACAAGCTGCATTATAAATGGTAGTCGTTCCTTTCGCCAATACAGCCGCCATAACAATGTTGGCAGTTCCGGTAACGGAAGCCTCGTCCAAAAGCATGTATGTTCCGTGCAACTTATCGGCAGCAATTTCAAAAATCTCACGTTCATCGTTATATTTGAAATCAGCTCCCAGATTCTGGATACCGATAAAATGAGTATCCAAACGGCGGCGGCCTATCTTATCTCCACCCGGCTTGGATATCATTGCTTTACCAAAACGAGCTACCATTGGCCCGATCAGCATCACCGAACCGCGAAGACTGGAACACTTCTTCAGAAACTCGTCACTTTCCAGATAAGCAAGATCCACATTTTCCGCTTTGAAACTATATGAGTCAATACCCTGTTTTGCAACTGTCACCCCCATGTCTCTCATCAATTGGATGAGGTTGTTGACATCCAGAATGTCGGGAATATTATTTACTATTACTTCCTCGGCAGTAAGCAATGTAGCGCAGATGATCTGCAATACCTCGTTTTTAGCACCTTGTGGATGAATTTCACCACAAAGCTTGTGCCCTCCTTCGATTACAAATGAAGCCATAGATAGGATGGTTTATGGCGAGAGATTAGTATTTTCTTCGCTGATTATTATTCCGGTTATTATTATAATTCATCTTCGGACGATAATTCTGAGCAAGGCGATCGGCCATCAAACGAATGATGTCATCATCCATCCGCAACTTACCATTAGAAAGTTCCGCAAGGTCCTCTGCTATTTTACGTTCATCGACCGTATCCTTGTTCCAAGCCATATAATCTTTCTTCATATGGTTACAGATCAGGGCCACTAAATTTCTCTTTTCATCCCCTTCCGGATAATCACATGCTTTCTTGATCAATATCTCTAGTGTACGACCATAATGACGATAACGGATTTTAGTACTGGGATAAGGAATCATGTCCGGTTTCGTACCCAGATTTTCTTCACGGATCACCTCATAAGGATACTTAATGTCCAGTTTAAAATCGGCCATGATAGCCAGATGATCCCACAGTTTATGCTTAAAATCGGGCACATCCCTTAAATGAGGGAACATATTTCCCATGATATTAATAATGGTATTTGCACAACGCTGACGCTCTGCCGGGTCCTGAATTGTAAGTGCAAAATCAACCATGTTCTGTATACTTCGCCCATATTCTGGAAGCGGCATCCTTTTCTGCTGGGTGTTATATTGCATAAGCGAAAATTAAATATTTAATTAATAGAAATCAAAAGAAACGAGAAGCTATAACAGCTTTTTCGGCAGTGAAGCCACAAATTCTTTCAAATAGAAAGGTTCAAAGTAAGCTACATCCTTATATTCCTTGTTTGCCACAGCTTTTTCGGCCAAAGGAAACATCATCTTTGCCAAAGGATGAATGTCATCGATGAAATGTGCATTCGGATGTGTAATCTTCTCACGGCATTTGCCCGCTCCATTCCCAAAGAAATAAACCGGATGTTCATTCAAAATGTCAAGGTAAGAATTTTCATCTACAATATCGGCTGAAATTTCCCGTACGACATTCAGACTACGATCATAAATGGCCGCATATACTTCCATTCGGCGAGCATCGATCATGGGACAAAGGTAGGCATTTTCCGGCAATTCATGATAAAGCAAAACGGGTACGGATAATACTTCCAAAGTAGGAATACCTATCAACGGAACATTCCTTCCATAACAAATGCCCTTAGCCATCGAAACCCCGATACGGAGCCCTGTATATGAACCAGGTCCACAACTCACAGCTACCGCATCCAATGGAATGGCATGGTTATCGATAAACGACAAAGCCTCATCAACAAAGACTCCCAAGGACACGGCATGTGAAGGGCCTTTAAGATCTTCCTGCACAAAAATAGTCTGCCCATCTTCACTTACCGCTACCGAACATACGGTGGTAGAGGTCTCTATATGTAAGATACATGACATAATTATCAGATTATTAAATTGTCGCAAATTTAACGGATTATTTTCAGATTACCACACTGTAGGATAAATTATAGCATATTTTAGTTCAAAATCATTGACTTCAGAAATATTTTGTATATCTTAGCAGGCTGTTTTATACAAGTAAAACTAATGAATAAACAAGTTATAATATGGCATGAGTAATCTGCGGTATATCCTATATTTCGTTTTCTTCTGTCTTAGCACTATCACAACTCAGGCACAAGCATCTCAGGAAGATAATCCGGAAGGCAGATTAACTTCTCCCATGCCCATTCGTGAAGACAGTCTGAACATAGCGTTAGACAAAGCAAAAGACCCGCATAAGCGTATAGAGCTACTGCTCGACCTCAAAGATGTCACGGAAGGTATGAATAACGAAGCAGGCTATGTCAGGCAATTGTTCAATGAATCAAAAGAAGGTCGTGATGTATACGGACTTTTCGTATCAATTATGAACATCGTCATTCGCCATGCCACCCACGAAGAAAAAGAAGATTCACTTTATAATTATTACATCAAAACAATTGCCGATATCGAAAAAGGCACGCCCGCTGAAGGTGCAGCCACGTTCTTCAAAATGACCATAATCAACCGGAAGATAAATACAGAGAATGATGCAAACACTCAAAAAGAACTTTTCAAGCAAATACGTAATGAATTCCAGGCATTACAACCTCATGAAGATAAATATCAAAAAGTAAACCGTCTCTACAATGAAGGTCTAATGAGAGTTTGGGAAATGAATGGCCAAGGAAAGAAGGGCGTTTATAAAGAACAGATACCCCTATGGCAGGAGGCTTGGGACATTGCACAGGAATTCCCCCTTTATACTAAAAGATACTACCTAAGCAGCATATTTTCCCTTCTAAGTAGCGGATACAACCAAGAACAAGATTACAAAAGACTGCAACAAGTGACCACTGATGCGATCAATGCTCATAAAGACTTTTATACAGTTTCGGCAGTGATGTATCCACGTCCTTTTCTATATAAGGATAATACGTATGTAGATTTTTATACACAATTAATTCGTGGGGCGATGCATGTCAGCGATGATGAAGCTTACAAAATGTACAATCTGTTTCGCGACCATATGCTTTCTGCCAAAGATGAATTTCTTGACAAGAACAAAATCTATCTTTATGAAACGGCCTATCTCTTTCTTACAAACATGCACCATGAGAAAGAAGCAATATCCAACTGTGACTCGCTTATCAATATGATTGAAACGGGACGCGCCCCCGGTTTCAGTCGAATACTCAGAGTATATAAGGATAAAGCAAAACTGCTAACTAACGTCAAGCGCCCTGAAGATGCCTGCATAGCTTATGAACGAGCGATACAAGTATCGGATTCCTTGATAAAAAAAGAGTATGTAGAAAGGGTGGAAGCACTGCGGCTAAAAAATGACGTGAACCGTCTGGAACTGGAAAAGACCTCGATTACCGCCCAAAGCAGACTGATCGGGTTCATTTTTGCCATCTGCACACTCATTGTTGCAATCAGTGTCAGTGTCTACTACTATAAAAGTCTGAAGAAAACACGGAAACTACAAGAGGAAATTTACCGGCAAAGCATAAAAGCCCAGGAAAGCGAACAAATGAAATCGTCCTTTATCAACTCCATATGCCACGAAATCCGTACACCGCTTAATTCCATAAATGGATTCTCAGAGGTACTTATTGACGATGCTACCCTTCCGGAAGAACGAAAAGAATATCAGATGATCATACAGGAAAACACTCATCTGCTGACGTCACTGCTCGACAGCCTGATCGAAGTTGCCAATCTGGATAGCCTTACGGAAGCACTGACTCTAGAAGAGGTGGAGGTAACAGCTTTATGCCGCACAGAAATGGAACTATTGCACAAAAAAGAAGGGAAAGACAAGATTCAATATTTACTCGATCTTCCAAGAGAAGGCTGCTTTGCACATACCCATCCCCAATATTTATCCTTATTACTGAGATCGTTGTTAAACAATGCCAACAAGTTCACCCGTGAAGGAAGCATACTGTTATCCTGCCGCTGTAATAAAGAACAAAAGAAAGTTATTATCAGTGTAGCGGATACGGGATGCGGGATACCTGCGGACAAACAGGAATATATCTTCCAACGATTTACCAAACTGGATACTTTCACTCACGGAAACGGATTAGGATTGTACCTTTGCCGACTGATAGCCCGGCATATGAACGGAAACATACAAATAGATCCGCATACAACCCAAGGAGCTAAATTCATATTTACCATACCGATGGGCAAGGATGATAGATAATGAACAACGTGAAACGTTACAGACAACTGCAAAAGACTTACCTCAGCCATAGATCAGATGCTTAAAACTGCGTACAAGGCAAGCTCTTCCAATACGACCAATAAAAAGAATCCCGGAATTACAGGCTGTTCTCTGTAACTCCGGGATATACTTTGTTCTAATCAGCTCCCTTTACTATTTTTTCATCACAGGTACAGTTGTCTTAGTACCATCGATGTCCAATTCCAAATAGTAAACACCTGAAGCAAAACCGTCCATATCAATCACTTGCACTTCGCCACGTGCTTTAACTGCATGTGCATTATATAAAAGCGCTCCGTTGGCATTGTACAACTTATAAGAGATTTCCCCTTCCGCATCGATATCACAAGCTACATTAGCTTTGTCGACAACCGGATTAGGATATACTGCAACGGCATTCTTCATATCAACTTCACCAATTCCCACTTCCGTCACAACCTTTACCTTGAACTTGCAAACCGCGGAGGCACCGGCAACGTCCGTAGCAGTTACGGTTATATCTGCCGCGCCAAGCTTCAATCCGGAGAATATGACACTTCCAACCGTATTATAAATATCGACTATGTCATTTTTCGAAGCTGAAACTTTGTAGGTCAGTTCATCACCATCCGGATCTTCAAACAAAGAAGATAGATATAAAACCGGACTGGTCGATCCTATCTTCACTTCCATATCTTTCTGCTCTTTGGCAATCGGGGCACGATTTACATGATCTACCGTATAGTTTACGACAGACGTTCTCACATTATTCTTAACATCGGTAGCAGTAAGTTCAAAGCTATGCGAGCCGGCAGTACCATAGTCCGGTGTCAGTGCCAAAGCCAATTCCGCTGACACAGCGCCAGTAGTCGCTTCACTTCCTACAAGGACCTTAATCGTTGTATCATCTACTTTTTCCACTGTTGCGTTTCCAGAAGTAACCGTTGCACTTTCCATCTTGGCGATACCGCTTTCATCATTTAATTTCACACTAAATGCATCCCCGTCACTATCCGTCACAGTAACATTAAGCTTCGTTGTAGCTCCCTCTTTTGCATAAATTTTAGAAGAAGGTACTGAAATCTCCGGGGCACCGTTCTTGTCCAGATAAACCGGGTAATTTACCAGTTGTTTGTCCGGATCATTACTCTTTATAACCAATACCGCCTTATTGTCTCTGTCTAAAGGAGCTGTTTCGGCAGCAAGCTTCACTTTAACCGTCTTACTTGCCCCAATCGCCAGTTCACCGGAAGTATCCGGAGTAAGCATTGTAACCCACGAACTACCGGCCTCCTCTTCGATACAAGACATGATATAGCCTACCGAGCCAACATTCTCCTTGAGCAATGTAGCCACATCAAACCATCCATAGCCATCTTGCCATCCCATATAACGGTTGCTTACAACCGCCTCTTCTTTGGTTACAAGTATTGCAGGAGTAATGTATCCTACGGGGTAAGTCACCACTACATGGAATTTCTCATTCGGATGTAGATAGGCAGCCTTTTCCAATGGAATTGTCATAAATAGTCCGTAATTCGGATCCGGTTGTTTGTCCAAATGGTAACTCCCCGAACCGATCACAACCCCTGTCTCTAAATCTTCTCCTTTTACAATCTCGACCTTAAAATCAACGTTTTCCAAGGTCTTAACAGTAGCTGCGGTATAAACATGCGTCAGATTGAATCCCGTTGCAGGCGCTACATAATAAGTGGCGGCTTTATATTGCCCGAATACCGTACCGCTACCATATTGATATACACCAGCGGACGTTTCCGGCATAGCCGGATAATATAACGATTGGTTATATTCCATGTCAACAGGGACATCCAAAGCGTTCAATTCACCAGCTTTGGCCGCTACTTTCATTAAACCTTGACGATCCATTTCAGTAAGGTTTCGGCTCAAAGACTGTTGCTCTCCGACAGACAAAGCACGGTGCCCCATCTCGCTCATCGGATCGACTCCGCCTCCGCCTTGTTCTTCTTCCACTTCACCTTCACCGGTCGGATCGAGTGATATTTCATACCTCAACGGATATGCACCATTGTTGGTAATGGTCATTTCAGCCTCACCTTCATAATCGCTCGCCACATTGCTGACACGAATTTCAGGTTTATCAAAGTCCATAACTGGAGCATCCGTAATACTAACCTTGAACGGAACTTCCACCTTTTCCTTACCTTCAATTCCAGTCACATTAAATGTAATCGGACATTCATAGGTATTGATCGTATAGTTATCTGTTACTAAAACCTTAAACTCTATCGGTGTGACACCAACGGTTATCGAAGTTCCTTCTTCATAAATTCCCCAGCCGATAGTCGTTTCATCAAACCACGGATCGTAATGTTCACCATAGTACCACAGTTGGAGTACAGGCCCGAAATCGGACATCGGTGCATCCATTTCAATGTTATTGATCATAAATGTGGCTGTACCCTGATTGGCAACCTTGAAGAGAACCTCCGGTACTCCCATTGATCCGGCATTCGTTCCAACAACCCATTCAGTTTCTATCTTTTCCGGGAATACAGGTTTCGGCATACCCGTGATATTTAACTCGATAGGCAGATTGATCTTTTCTTTGCCCGGTACGTTCGTATTCAGGATCAGATTGCTTGTGTAATCTCCAGCCATCTTATTGGCCATCACCTTCATATTCACATTTTTAGCACTACCTGTTGCGATTTCTTCGGTCATTACGGGATAGAACTCGATAGCACGACCGAAAGCAACCGTACGTGCAGGAAGGTTTACCCCTTTCGTACCGCCATCGTTTGCGATACCTGCCCAACCAAACATATTATAGATGTCTGCGTCCGGGAATGCGCCCTTGTATTGGAACTTAAATGAACCGTCCTTATTCATAATAACCTGGAAACAGACTCCGCGATTCATCGTATTGCCATACTCCATGAACGAAACGACTGCTCTGTCTTCAGTAATATAATGGAAAGTTCCGGCTGTTCTGGTCTGATCCATGGAATGCATACCCCAGTAGGGTGCAATCATATTCGTATACAACGTCTCTGTTGTCGGGAATTGTGAAGGAGGCTCCGGCCATATCTTATCGTCCGTCTTTTCATTAAATGAGATAAATCCGGAGTTATAGATATACATCTTATTATAAGTCTTGCCATAGAACGGAAAATCAAAAGGCAAATCGACAGTAGTAAAGTCATGCTGCATATAATAAGTCAGATTGTTTTGCTCTCCCAATCCGTTCGTCTCAATGTCCACCCATTCCGCAGAAACATCTTTATTATCAACAGAAGCAGAATAGATGTAATCCACTGATGATTTTCCGTCTGTTGCCGCAGGAGGAAGTCCGATAAACTCGTTAGGAGTAATGGAATATACCAAAGGCTCGTTACCTTCATTCTTTATTTCAAGTACCTTTTCCATGGTAGTCCCACTCTCCATTGTCTCGGTAATGCCTTCCATATTCAAAGCAATGACAGGCGTACCTATGACCTTCGCTACCAAATTAGCGGTTACGGTTCCAGCAGAAGTGACAACCGTCATCACATCAGCTACTTCACCCTCTTTCTCCGTAGGCAGAGTTACCAGAATGTCTTTTGAAAGTCCCGGTTCAATGCTAATCGGAAGACGGGCTTCAAAATTAAATTTCCCCTCAGCCAACGTTACCGAAGTGACGTTCAAAACATCTTTACCCACATTCTTAATGGTCACCGGAAGTTGCTTCACAGCCGTACGGAACACATTTCCAAAATCCACATCGGAAGATGCAAGTTCTACCAGCGGTTTTAATACATCTCCCTTTACCACTGCACGGAAGGTCACATAGGAAGTAGTATGTTTGGGATCATTGCTGAGCAAAACCAACTTATTGGTCAGTTCACCTGCATACATGTCTTCCGTAGCCGCCATTGTGACAGTAATAACCGATTTTTCACCGGGATTGATCACTCCGTTCGCTGGGATCAGTTTGTTAATAATATATTTATCGGGTGCCAGGAATTTCACAGCCGAGCCCGTCCCAATCTTTTTATATAACTGCCCTTCTTCAGTCGGCTCTTTGCCGGAATACGGATCGTCAGAAATTTCAGTATCCGTAAGGGTCATCGGATCTTTCACCTCTATATCATTCAGACCTACAAACAGATTCGATCCCTCACCGAACACAGAGGCCGGTGTGTAGTCGTCATAGAATATTTCTACGTCCCCGTTGCTTGCCAAGGCCATATGGAAACTGACCGGAATATAGTCATTATCATAAACCACTGCCATTACGTTCGTGAACTTCACAACGAACTTACCATCCTGCTTAGCCCATTCCACTTTACTGTTGGCACCCATGATCAGTTGAGTACCATAAGCCATGATCGCACCCATTCCACCAACACAATCGGCAGATGCGGACGGGAACATGCAGAACCGGCCTGTAGCCATAGCAATACCCCCATGGCTGGTTACATAAACTTTATCGTATGTCTCTCCATAATAGGGGAATGAAAAGCCCAAAGAGATTGCTTTCGACCATACATTATCGTCTGTGAACTGGCTGGTTATATCCGTTGCATTTACCAAAGCAGGATTGTTATCATATTCAAAGTCAGATGCTCCATCCAAATTGGAAATATAAGTATAGCCGAACTTATGAGAAGCCTTTCCCATATCCGTTATAACCTCGTCCGAGAATTTCGGAAATACATATTCCAACGGATAGCTACCCGTATTTGAAATAGTAAATGATTTTTCTATTGGTGTAGCTCCAACCTCAAGTTCTCCAACCTGAATATCGGTCGGGGCAATGACGATCTCGGCCGGGTCGGCAGCAATTCCACGGATGATGAACTGATACTGTACATTATTGCCATCAGTCAGCGTAACCGTACCGGAGTGACTACCTGCCTTTGTCGGTGCATACGTTATTTCCATTGAAGATACCGAACGAGCCGGAAAACCTCCGCTGATATAAGTCGGTGTAACAAACTGGTCGGAAGAAGACTTGATATTAGATGAGGATAACGAACTGCCATAACTGCCATAAAATCCTCCATAACCATTATTGATCACCTCTATTTTAAGTGTCTTTGTCTGCCCTACCAATAAATCACCAAAATCAATGACCTTGGCTGTTTTTAGTTCGGGCTTGTTACCTTTCACTGTCATTGCCACAGGTATAGCCTGTTCCGTCTTGCCGGTTTCATTGGTTTTCAACTTCAGAGAGAATTTATAAGATCCGTTCACCAGTTTCTGGCCATCATTAGAGATCGTTACTTCCTGTTTCTCATGGGCTTTTACCGTACCATTTTCCGGATTCAACACCATCATTGTACTCCAATCCGGATTGAGACTCTTAGCCGTAATATCCCATACAGCCTTTCCACCCATTTCCTCGTACTTACTGTCTACAAGTGCGTCCTTTAATATCATCCAAGTATTTCCAAGATCATTACTCATATAGCTATACGTCGCATAATCGTCCGTCTCGGCTTCTCCCAGTCCCAAAGGATTGACATTTCCTTTAGCAAAGTGCAGTACAATCCAGAATGATTCACCCGGTGCAAAATATAACTGCTCATCCAACGGGACATCAAAGTAGTAAGCAAAATTCCCGGTAAATCTTTGCACTAATTTACTCTTCGTGATGGTACTTCCCTCATAAATCTCTATAACGGGATCTTTCCCGTAACTGCCTCCCACATTCAAGTGAGTCAGGTTGAATCCATCAGGGTATTTATCCGGATCGACCTTAAACCATTGCGCCTGAGAATTGGGCAGATTCAGATCCACATCACCAATATAGGCTACCAATCCCTTGGAAGCATAATTAATGGATAACGGAAAATCCTCGGTCATGAAGTCGGCAGATACCACCGGGTTCTTTGCATACGAAACGATTGACAGGTTACCGTCATATGCCTTCAGTTTGCCCGGATCGGCTTTCACTAACGAGGCAGGCATCACATTGACTGTACGCGAGTAAGATTCCCATTTCAACAGTCCTTCATCTTCATTGCTGATGGTAAACTTATCAGAAGCAACCAAAGAGGAAGCGGCATCCACCGTCATTGATATCGATTGTTTGTCAAGCACCATTTTAGGACCGGAGTTTGTCGTAGCACTCTTTACAGGAGATAATGCCGCTGCATTTCCCCAACGATCCACCGACTTGATTGCGATAAAATAAGTGGTACGTGCTTCCAATCCTTTCAATTCATAAGTAATTTTATCTCCCGACTTCAGGAATTTTGTATCGATGGTAACTGATTCCAGCTTGGTTAGGTCGCTTCCTGAATTAAATTCCTTGTCGCTATAATAAACGGTATGATGATTGACATTGTTATCCGATGCGCCCGGAATGATCCATTCCATCATAATATTATCCTGCGCGGGCAGAAGCGTGAAATCGCTTACGGGTTCCGGTGCTTCGCCATCACTCATTTGCAATGCTTTCCAAGCATCGATATATCCGCTTCCAGCCAACCCCGCATACCGGGGATTATCCGTATAAAGGTCATTTACAGAAGTAACCAGTTGCTCACGCAATGTCTCGTTTGACAAATCAGGTTTCCCGTATTTAGACAGAATCAGAGCTGCAATACCCGACACATGAGGTGTGGCCATGGAAGTACCTTCGTTGTACCCATACTCATTTCCAGGCAAAGTACTCAATACACCTTGCGATGCATCAAAATCCATAAGGCCACCCGGAGCTGTGACATCCACCCAATCACCGTAGTTTGAATAACTGGAAACTGTTTTGTCATAATTCATCGCACCGACACACAATACCTTTTCATAACACCCCGGATAATAATTACCTGTAGACCCATCATTCCCCGAAGAGAAAATACAGAGTCCGCCTTTCAATTTATCGCCACCGCCTTTTGCAGTAAAATAGTCAATTGCATCCAAGACAGCCTGTTCTATGATATCCGGTGCGGGCCACCCCCACGAGCATTGGGCAATCGAAGCACCCATCTCCGCGGCATATACCAGTGCGGCTGCGAAATTGCCATCGCCTGCCCCGGTACGTGAATCGAATACTTGACAAGAAAGCAATCTCACGCCTCCTTGCCCGTTACCACCTGCAACGCCTGAAACTCCGATGCCGTTGTTGTTGACGGCAGCTACCGTTCCGGCAACGTGAGTACCATGATTGTGCGGATACAGTTCCCCTGAATTGGTCACAAAATTATATCCGTATATATCGTCCACATAACCATTTCCATCATCATCCACACCTTTCGTACCGTTCAATTCGGCCTCATTAATCCACATGTTCTCAGCCAAGTCTTCATGCGTAAAATCTACTCCGCCATCTATTATGGCTATCAATACATCCCTCGAACCGGTAGCGAGCTTCCATGCTTCAAAAAGATTGATATCTGCTCCTTTGACGCTACCCGGCATGGAACCATCATTCTGGTAATGCCATTGCAGAGGCAAACGAGGATCGTTAAAAGGCATATCCGATGACGGAGCCTGTGCGTTCATTGCTGCTTTCTGTGCAGGCGTAAGCTTAACATATCCCCCATTCCCTCCGAGAAGTTCCATCGGTATAATGTTTTCAGCGACTTGGATACCGGGAACGGTACTGTAAATCTGCTTTGCTTCGAGCGGATTGACACCCTCATCGAAAGTTATCTCATACCACCTGTCCAGACCAAATTCTTTCCTTTGAGCCTCGAACTTTTCTACATAGGGGAAAACTCTCTTCATCTGTACAGCCTTTACTTTCTGACCGGCTCGATCCAAAGGGGTAATACCCGTTGAAACAATGCCACCGGCAGTCCGCATTCTGGGAGCAGCGGCTACCTGTGCGGCTACTTCCGGTTGAAGCTTCACACGCAACACACCCTTTTTCGGACTTACCGTGGGATGTTGCGCGAATACTGCGCCACTACACAATACGAATAGCAACAGTATCCATTTTTGTAAATGTTTACTCATAAATCACTTAGGTTAAATTAATAATATAGTAAGAAATAAACGCGCGGAAATTAGAAGGGTACCTCTTCTATGAAAAGATATCCGGCTCTTCTAAATAATATAAAAATATCAAATCGAAATAGGGGAAGCTTTTAGACTAAAAAGTATCAGATAAGCTACATTCTTATTCCTTAGCTCCATTCTGAAGCTAAAAAGATGATTCGGGTTAACAGGTTTACTTTTTTCCATAGAGATGTTTTTT
>ERZ791579.593-NODE-593-length-24806-cov-9.191427_pt1 | contig 24806 bp, 23 predicted proteins | sample MGYA00509968_ERZ791579 | MGnify/ENA primary metagenome ERZ791579 (study PRJEB30046, sample SAMN00791924) | human gut metagenome | study: EMG produced TPA metagenomics assembly of the A metagenome-wide association study of gut microbiota in type 2... | reverse complement strand
CGTAAATAAATGCCCCGGCGGGACATTCCCCGAATACGCCTTCATCGGACGTTCCAACGTTGGAAAATCCAGCCTTATCAATATGCTGACAGGGAGGAAAGGGCTTGCCATGACATCTGCAACCCCCGGAAAAACAATGCTCATCAATCATTTCCTGATCAACAAGAACTGGTATATCGTCGACCTTCCCGGCTATGGCTACGCCAGACGCGGACAGAAAGGACAGGAGCAAATTCAGCGCATCATAGAGACCTATATCTTGCAACGCGAGCAAATGACCAGCCTCTTTGTCCTCGTCGACAGCCGCCATGAGCCGCAAGCCATCGACCTTTCCTTTATAGAATGGCTGGGCGAGAACGGAGTGCCTTTTGCCATCGTTTTCACCAAAGCCGACAAGCTGAAAGGCGGCAAGATAAACAGCAATATCCGCCACTATCTGGAGAAGCTGCACGAACAATGGGAAGAGCTTCCCCCTTATTTCGTCACATCCTCCGAAAACCGAATGGGCCGGGAAGAACTGCTGAACTACATTGAACAGATAAACAAAAACATCAATTCCAAACCGTAATTATTATAACCAGAATGAAAAAATTTGTTTTTTGGCACATATTTGTTGCCGCATTGCTAATGGCCTCCAACAGTCAGGCGCAATCACTGAAAGACTTATTCAATAAAGAGAATATCGAAAAAGTGGTGAATTCCGTAACCGGCAAAAGCACTGCCAGCATGGAAGGGACATGGGTGTATACCGGTTCGGCCATTGAGTTCGAGTCGGATAACCTGTTGCAGAAAGCAGGCGGGTCGGTTGCCGCTAATGCCGCCGAAAACAAACTGAACGAGCAGTTGGCAAAAGTGGGCATCACAGCCGGACAAATGTCTTTTACTTTTAATGCAGACAGCACTTTCACCGCCAAAGTCGGTGCAAAATCCCTGAAAGGGACTTATTCATACGACGCTTCCGAGCAAAAAGCGAATTTGAAATTCATGAAACTGATTCCACTCAATGCCAAAGTGAACTGCACCTCCACCAATATGAATTTGCTGTTCAACTCGGACAAACTCCTAAAACTGATAACCTTGATTTCCAGTAAAAGCAACAGCACCACCCTGAAAACGATCGGTTCGCTTGCAGACAATTACGACGGCATGATGCTCGGCTTCTCCTTGAAAAAGGAATGAGCCCTCCCCTATTGCTGAAAACCAAAAAAGAAAACAAAAAAATCCCCGTAAGCGAATACTTACGGGGATTTCTTGTTTGTTATAGAAAGAGCGGAAAACGAGACTCGAACTCGCGACCCTAACCTTGGCAAGGTTATGCTCTACCAACTGAGCTATTTCCGCGTTTGCGGTTGCAAAGGTAGATATTTTCCTTTAACCTGCAAACATTCTACGCATTTTTTTCACACATAAAATTAAACATTCTGCCCGGAGTGAAAGCATAGTTTTGATTATCAACTCATTCGGTTGCGATAATCTTCGTAAGAAAATTTTCTGAATATCTCAGCTTTTCCCTCTTTTGTCCACATGGCAATGGCAGGATGATGGATTCCGTTGAACATATTCGTCTTCACCATGGTGTAATGTATCATGTCTTCAAAGATGATTCTCTCACCGATTTGCAGTTCGTGGTCGAAGCTCCACAACCCCATATAATCGCCGCTCAGGCAGGAGTTGCCGCCCAACCGGTAGACGTACGCACCGCCGTCACCCATTTCGGCGCCCCGGACGGCAGGCTGGTAGGGCATTTCCAGGCAATCGGGCATGTGACAGGTGAAGCTGACATTCAGGATTGCGGTACGGATGCCGCGGTTTTCTACAATATCCACAACTTCGGAAGCCAGCACTCCCGTCTGCCAGGTAAATGCCGAACCGGGCTCCAGAATAATGCGCAAATGGGGATAACGCTCTTTCAATCCGCGGAGCAGGCGAATCAGATGCTCCACATCGTAGTCCTTACGGGTCATCAAATGCCCGCCACCCAGATTCAACCACTTTATTTGCGGAAACCAGCGGGAGAACTTCGCCTCCAGATGCTCCAGCGTACGTTCCAGCTCGTACGAGGACGACTCGCAATGGCAGTGGCAGTGAAACCCGTCGATGCCTTGCGGCAGCACATCGGGAAGCTGTTCGGCCATTACACCGAAACGGGTGCCGGGAGCACAAGGGTTATACAGTTCCGTTTCCACTTCCGAATACTCCGGATTGACGCGTATGCCGCAGGATATATCCTGCCCGGCTGCCTGAATCATGGGATAAAAACGCCGGAACTGAGCCAGCGAATTGAATGTGATGTGACTGCTGCATCGCATGATTTCCGGAAAGTCGGCTTTCGTATATGCCGGAGAGTATGTATGCGCCTTGCTGCCGAATTCCTCCAACGCCAGGCGTGCCTCGTATACGGAGCTTGCCGTAGAATGCTCCACATACTCACGGAATATGGGAAACGAGCGCCACATGGCAAAGGACTTGAAAGCAAGGATAATCTCTACACCAGCCCGGTCGGCAACGCTCTTTATCAATGTGAGGTTCTTCCTCAACAGTTCTTCCTCCATGATATAACAGGGAGAAGGGAAAAGGTCGAAATCTTTGTCTGTCATTTTTCTTGTTATATAAACTTTTATAGTAAAAACCGGATCTATCCTATCACTTTGAAACGCGCAAAACGCAGAAGAAGTTGCTTGTCGCCCGCATTTTTAAAGTGGATGGTGGCTTTTGCGTTATCGCCCTCACCTTCCACTTTCAGCACTTCGCCCAGGCCGAAACGTTCGTGTTCGATAAACTGCCCCGGCAGCACAGCGTTCCCGCCTGCCGACGAATGGGAAGCGGCAGAAGCTGTTCCCATGGAAGGCGTCACCCGCTTTAAGTTGCGGGGAACGGTCGGGGCAATGATTTCCTGCCGGGGACGAGCTCCTCCATCACGTTTTCCATACATGGCGGAAACGAAGTTCTCCCTGTTCTCCCTGCGGAAAGATGCGGCATGCTCATCTACCTTGCGCACCAATCCGGCATCTTGCGGCAGCTTAAGGAAGCGCACATCTATATCTTTCAAAAAGCGGCTGGGATTTCCAAACTCCATCTTCCCGTAACGGTAACGGCTTTTGGCATAAGTAAGGAAACAATGGTCTTCCGCACGGGTGATGGCTACGTAGAACAAACGGCGCTCCTCTTCCAACGCCCTGGGAGAGTCGCCCGCCATACCGCTCGGAAACAGGTTTTCTTCCATGCCCACCACAAAGACATTTTTAAACTCCAGCCCCTTGGCGGAGTGCACGGTCATCAACGTTATCTTTTCATCGTCTCCGTCCTTGTCCGAATCCTGGTCGGTAAGCAGGGACACTTCCGAAAGGAAATCACTCAGCGTGGTATTGGCATTCCCCTCCTCCAGCCGTTGTGCACAGAAGTCGCTCATACCGTTTGCAAGCTCTTCGATATTCTCCTTGCGGCTGAGGTTCTCGGGCGAGTTGTCCTGGCAGACATCAGCGATAATACCCGACTGACGGATTATCTCCGTACCAAGCTCGTAGGCGTTCTTTTCGGCAACGCTCTCGATAAATCCGGCTATCAAACAGCGAAAATCCTGCAACTTGCCCGCCGTTCCTTTATTGATGTTCACCCCGTAGGTCAGCGGTTCGCAGAGCACGGTCCACAGGCTTACATTGTGGCTGGTGGCGGCAGCCGTGATTTTATTTACGGTAGTGTCGCCTATCCCGCGTGCCGGGTAGTTGATGATACGCTTGAAGGCTTCTTCATCATTCGGATTGACCGTGAGGCGGAAGTAGGCGATTACATCTTTTATTTCCTTGCGCTGATAGAAAGACAGCCCGCCGTAAATGCGATACGGCATGCTGCGCTTGCGCATGGCTTCCTCAAAGACACGGCTCTGCGCGTTGGTGCGATAGAGTATGGCAAAATCGGAATAGGCGTAATTCTCCTGCCGGCGCAGTTCGGCTATCTTGTTGATTACAATATCGCCCTCCTCCACATCGCTGTATGCCTGATACACTCCGATGGGCTCTCCCTTATCCTTCTCCGAAAAGACCTCCTTGCGAATTTGCCGTTGGTTCTTCTCTATCAGGCTGTTGGCGGCAGAAACGATGGTTTGGGTGGAGCGGTAGTTCTGTTCCAGCTTAAAGACCTTCGTACCCGGATATACCTTTGTGAAATACAGGATATTGTCGATGTCGGCTCCCCGGAAGGAGTAGATGCTTTGCGCGTCATCGCCCACCACACAGACGTGCTGATGCTCTTTTGCCAACTGAAGCACAATGCTGTGCTGGGCAAAGTTGGTGTCCTGGTACTCGTCCACCAGGATATAGCGGAACTGCGACCGGTAGCGTGCAAGCACCTCCGGACGGTCGCGGAAAAGCAGAAAGGTATAGAACAGCAAATCGTCGAAATCCATGGCATCCGCCTGCCGGCAACGCTCCCAGTAGCGGCGGTAAATATCGCGTATGGCAGGCATCTTGGCCGCACTATCGCTTTCGTAGGCTTCTTTGTTGTTGGCATAGCCCGCAGGAGACACGAGGTGGTTCTTGGCATTGGAGATACGTGCCTGCACCGTACCCGGTTTATACACTTTCTCGTCCAATCCCATCTCCTTGATGATTGAGCGCAACAGGCTTTTGCTGTCTGCCGTATCATAGACGGTGAATTTCGGGGTAAATCCGATCTGCGCGGCTTCCGCATGCAGGATGCGCAGGAATATGGAGTGGAATGTCCCCATCCAAAGGTGACGGGCACGTTCCGCACCCACCTGCCGGGCGATACGTTCTTTCATTTCACGGGCCGCCTTATTGGTAAAGGTAAGCGCAAGAATATCCCAGGGGCGGTAACCGTTCTCCAGCAGATAAGCTATTTTGTAGGTCAGCACACGGGTTTTTCCCGAACCGGCACCGGCTATCACCAGTGACGGACCGTCGTTGTAGAGCACCGCAGCACGCTGTCCCTCATTCAGTTCTTGTATGTAATCGGACATATTCCTAATAATCTAACGGGTAAAGTTCGGGTGCAAAGATAGTGAAAGGCGAGAGCAAAGGCAAGTGAAAACGCAGTTTTCAAACTTGACTATGCCGGGCCGCATTCTATCTTATCAAAAGATAGTGAAAGGTTCGGACACCTGCGAACAATTCCATAGGTTATCGCGTTAGTATAGTAAAGTTTCAAAACTAAATACATTGAACTTATGAATACGTTATTAATATCTTTAACAATAATGATTATGACACATGAAATGCCTAAACTTCCTTACGCACACAACGCGCTGGAACCTGTAATCAGTCAGCAAACAATAGATTACCATTACGGTAAACACCTGCAAACGTACGTAAACAACCTGAACAACCTTGTTCCGGGCACGGAGTATGAAAACAAAGACCTGGTTACTATCGTAGCCACCGCACCCGACGGCGCCGTATTCAACAATGCCGGACAGGTACTGAACCATACGTTGTACTTCCTGCAATTCGCACCGAAACCGTCGCAAAGCGAACCTACCGGGAAACTGGCGGAAGCCATCAAACGCGACTTCGGCAGTTTCGAGAATTTCAAGAAGGAATTCAACGCGGCAGCAGTCGGACTGTTCGGTTCGGGCTGGGCATGGCTGTCTGTTGATAAGAACGGCAAGCTGCACATCACCAAAGAAGCGAACGGAAGCAATCCCGTACGCGCAGGACTGACCCCGCTGCTGGGCTTCGACGTTTGGGAGCATGCCTACTACCTGGATTATCAGAACAAACGTGCCGACCACGTCAATGCCCTCTGGAGCATAGTAGACTGGGAAGCGGTGGGTAAACGGATGAAATAAGCAACCCCTCATAAACCCCTGTTGAAACGCATCTGCAAGCTGTAAAAAGCGGCAGATGCGTTTTCTTTTTCCAAAGTCTTAACTTTCTGTCATATCATCAATTACGGCTCTAAACACCCAACGAAAAACACAGCAACATTCTCTAAACATTTGCGTTTATTACGCTCATTTTCCGTGCGGAATGAACGTACCTTTTAAAAATACAATAGGCGGTAAGCCTTTGTAAATGAAAAGCATACCACCTATTTTATTGAGCACCAGCTATATCGCGCTATTCCTCGATTGCAGCCTGCGCCGCGGTGAATGCAAAGTTTAACGTGCTGATTATCAAATAAAATCGTTAAGGGCTGGTCAACATCCGATATGCAGGTGTTCACACGTTATGCGCGTTCTGCACGTGGGCATTTAATCAGACAATCTTTTATGCTAAGATACTAACCTTTTTTTGGGGTATCAAGCTAACGTAAACCTTAAACCGATCTTGCCATACAAGTTTACACAGGAGTTTCTACCCAACTTTCTCTTTTAACCGAAAAAAAAGAAGAAGCAAGTTTATCTTGCTCCTCCCCTTCTTTATGTGTGAGTTCAATATCTTTTCTCGAAACGTTATTTTCCTGCCATTAGATACGAACAATACTTGCCAAGCAGGTTTGATAGTGGCAGATCATCTTTCAGGTAACGTTCTGCATCAAGTTTGAGCAATCTTTCACGAACCTGCTTCTTTCCTTTGAACAAAGCACAAAGGTATGGAATGCCTTTTTCTTCCGTGATGGTCACATCGGCAAAGAACTGAGTCAGATCTTCGGCATCATAGACGATGGAATAGCTTGGACGCTTTGCTCCAGGTATGTCTATAACCAGAATGTTCTTTTCGACCAAGTCTTGAATATCACGAATGGCTGTGTCCTTCGAGCATTTTGCCAACGATGCCCATGTCTTTGAAGTTATCTTCGACTCATAGCCATCGAGGAATAGATTCAGCATCTCTGTTTGACGCTCTGTCATAGGAATTGACGAAGCCTTCTGCCAGAAGAAACTCTTGTTCAGTATAGAAGTTACAATAGCTTCAGCTTCATCAAGTGCATCGATGAGCTTTTGAAGATACCATACCAACCATTCTGTTAGATCACCATCACCATGCTGCATTTTTTCCAGAATATCGTAATAGTGATTCTTGTCTTTATTGATCTGTGATGAGATATTATAGAAACGATAGTCGCTCTTCTCTCCACGAGCCAGCTGCATATCAGAAAGTATGCGAGCCAATCTTCCGTTGCCATCTTCAAATGGGTGGATGCTGACAAACCAAAAGTGGGCTACGGCAGAGCGAATGACGCTGCTGACCGGCTCTTCACTGTCAAACCATGCAAGGAAACGTTCCATCTCGCCTTCTACTCGGTCTGGTGAAGGGGCGATGTAGTGAATCTTCTCACGTCCAAACATACCACTGATAATATGCTCCTCGTTACTGCGGTACTTGCCGACCTCAATCTGACTGCCTTCGCTGAAACCAGACGGAAAGAACGCTGCTTGCCAAGCACATAGTTTTTCCTTGCTCAAAGGCTGGTCGTAGTTCTGAACCGCTTCGAGCATTACGTTTACAACCGAATCTATATAATGCGAAGGAGCTGTATACTTTACGTTCTCTATCCCCAGTCGTCTGGCGATTGAAGAACGTACATCATCTACATTCAAACGAATGCCCTCAATTTCTGACGAATAAACTACGTCATAGGTCAAGTTCTCTGCCATAGCTCTTAGCTTGCTATCAAGCCCCAACGAACTTAACCTTCCAAAGAGTAACCCTTGCTTGCGGCAAACCAACTCCTGAAGGAGCAACACCTGCGAAGCGTCCCAACGGAAGTCTGTCCAATTATCTCTTTCGTGTATATACATAATGAAAACTTTTAATGCTACATTATTCTGCGATTAACGTCGCAAATTCTGCGACAAAATTAAGCATTTTTTGTCGAATAACTAAAGAAGAGATAAAATAACGCAATTTTTGCGACGATTTAAGCTTTCTTTTGACTGATAGGAAAGTTTTGGAAGCAAAATCTACTTCTTGATCTTGATAAAATTATGTTGCAAAGGTACATGATTCTTCTTGCGACAATGCAAGGACATACCTACGGTTCATGAAGAAATCTCCACACCGTTGGGAAATAAAAAAACAAAGCACATGACAACAATCCAATCAATCCTGAGCCGACTGACCGAAGCTGTTAGCGGTACAGACAAGGAGCTCTACACAGAAGATAAGCTGAACAAGTTTGCAACCTTCTATCTCGACAAGTGGGATGAGAACACAAGCGAGGACGTTATTGCAGAGTCTTTCACTGATTTCTGGTGGGACACTGACAGGACTTGCAGAAGGTGCTCTATCTGTGGCAAACTGATGCGCGAAGGCTATTGCGTCGATATGGGTGCTGCCTACTACTGCTCAGATGAATGCCTTCATACCGAGTATTCCGAAGAGGAATGGGCAGTTGTGGTTTTGTCTTCTGTAAGATTCGCCAGTATTTTGGCTGAAGGTCATTCATCTGATGATAGACGAACCGTTCATCAAGGTCAAGAACCCTGATTATGTCGTTATAGTCGAATGTATCTGTCACGATTGATAGCATGATCTTCTTAATGGATTATTGTTTACACCAATACAGCTGTTGCTGCTGCACAAATCTGCCCGGCACAGTCGAGCTCACCATTTTCAAGCATGGTGACACCTATAGCTTCAGCCTCGGATTCATCATAAGCATCTACATATATTGAGACTTGTTCATCCAGGTCACTTATCAATTCTACCAAATATGTATTCATTACCTTAATCCTTTGAGGATATTTCATCGAGTTGTTCCTTCACCTTATACATTTCCAACCTTTCTTTCAGGAACTTGAAAATTGAAGGGTGAACAGAGAACTCATTTATCTTATTCCAACCATCGCCCAATGAACAAATCAACTCATTAACAAATGCTTCATCAGGAGTCTTATCGCAAACCAATTCTCGAACATGAACCTTATTGTCAATAGAGCTAAAATTGCCACTTGGATTTGGACCTGCACAATACATCCATGTATTGGGTAAATACTTCCAATAATGAACATTGACACAAGCACCCAGAGTTTCCTCTCGGCGAGAAGCTGTTCGGAAGTCCTGACCTTGCTTGATGTGGTACTCTTTAGTTATCAAGCGCATGAGATCCCTTGTAACTCCGTCTTCTTTTCCAATAATCTTAATATCCTTATAGAACTGATTGTGTAGAACACCATCCTTGTTTTCACGCATACGTTGCTGGCAAAATGTCTTTGCATCTACTGACTGCACATTGTCCATCAACAGTTGGTATGCTTCGGCTGGCACAATAGTGTCCTTTAATTCTTTCAAGGCACGAGTCATCTCATCTAATTCCGGGAAGATATACTCTTCGGTATCATAAATATTATACTTGACCCCATCCTTCTCGATACAATAGATAATATCCTTGTTATATCCCTTTTTAAAGTCAGGTATTTGATATTCGCGCATCTCGAAATTTGCGTCCAGTACAGAGATAACACCATCCTGTGGTATTTTTTTCTCAATATCTCTATAAGAAAGCTGACCATCATTATCAATAGTCATTTGAACAAAGTAGTAGTCCTTGCTTTTAACCTTACTTTCTGCATAGGTTATAACGCATCCCTTAAAACGCTCAATCATAGCTTGCGGCAAAGTCGATTGCAGACAGCTTTTCTTAATCAGAATTTGGCGAAAGATATTTTTGATTGTCGCATCATTTATCTCTGAACCTATCATTGAATCTTGAACAGGAATCAGCTTCTCCATTAGATCCAACTTCTCCTGAAGGCGATGTCTATCTTTTGACTTTCGTTTTGCAGTTGACAATTCAGCCTCTTGATCCTTATCTCCAACGATACGAATACAGATTCTATTCTTACCCTTGGTCTTGACGAAAGTACCTTCAAAGCCAGTCTTAAACAACTTGTTGATGTAAACTTTCGACTTGTCCTCTATCAAAGCACGACGTTCCTCTACGCCCTCTTCTTTGGTATGACATGAAATGTCTATCCAGGAAGAAGAAAGCATATTACGAACCAATTCATCTTCATTCTTAAACTCAGCTTCTTGCGACTGTAATAATTGAGGATCATTATAAACAACAGGATATACCGAAATGTATTTAGAGTATGTAGTCAAAAAATCATTCAGTACAGAAGAAATAATATAAGCCTGTGATTCCTCCAAATGGTCAATATCACTGAAATCCAAGAACGGAATACGATTTTTATTGTTCTTTCTGAATATGGAAGGATGATTATAATACTCTTTGGTTCCTTTCTTCTTTTGTGACGAGAAGTATATGCGTTCATCACCAAATTCCAGATGGTAAACTAAAGAATCCTTCTTCTTGGAATTTTCAACTTTATCAGCCTCAGCAAAGGTACTGGTATGGGCTTCAAGCAAACCACCATAGGCAAACTCCAACTGTAAACCAAGTTCTTCACCTTGCTTTTTACCTTTATTATACAGGCTACTACAAGTACCACAGATGAGCTTACCATGTGCGTAACTTAGAGTTTTGTCTCTATTTGGCATCATGGATAGCATCAGGTTAAGCATGTTGTGTGGATAAATTCCTTCCCTATAGTCCGGGGTATAACTGATTTGCTTTATCTTAACATTAACCTTTTCAAGCCGTTCTTGAAGCATGGCTGTAGTGATACTTTCCTTCTTTGCCGATGCAAAAAGGAATATGCGATGTTTGGTTGGGGCATCTGCATTTCCTTCTTTGACCATCTTATTGAACGCACAGACAGCACTATTAGGGCACAATCCTTCCAATTTACAATAAATACCTAAGTTGTTGCCAAAGTCATAGGCATTGGAGTATTCTATCTTGTACAAGTCGAAATCCTTCAGGAACTCATCCCAGAGGAAATGGACTTTTATATGATTGGTTCTTATCTTTTCCATAGTTGTTTACACGATGTTTAACTTTTCGAGGACTGCCTGAACGTTTTTGTCAAGGATAGCACCTGTCTCAACGTCAATCAGACCATTGATGATTGGCAGGTTCGCACCACCTTCAAGTTGTATGGTATGAGTAAATGAATAGTTGCCAGCATATCGAGGAACATTGACTACAATATAGCTACCACCACATTCTCGAATTTTTTGCTCCCAAGACTGGGCGTTGACATGCTGATTAAAGTCACTATCAGACATAAATTTCACATCCACATATAACTTATCATTGACTACCCAGTCAGCACGCTCCCAGATTTTTTCAGGAAGTGATCCTACATTACATGCTGCATTTTCAAGAATTGCCTTGAACACTTGCTCTCCAAAGTAACCTGTATATACCTGTTGAATAACTTGTGGCGAAATAACCCATGATTTACCTTTCCAAGACGTACAATATCCATTAGTCTCAAAGTATTGTCTGATGAACCCTTGCTTCATGATTGCATCCAGATGTACACTTGCATCTGAATAACTTCGATTTTTTGCTTGTGCTTCAACAGACTGGATATAGAACATTCGCATTGACGGGTCAATATCGTTTCTATCGTCAAACTCAGGATATTTCATTACATACTCACGTATCGAATGTAATCTTTCACGTATCTGACAGGCATACTTATCTGTACCCTTGAAACTTATACCGACCAACTCACTGATGTATCTATCTCTACGATGCTCATCATTGTTGAACGTAATATCCGATTCCTCCTCTTTGCCCTCAAAGCGGTCAATGATATTTTGATTTTCATTGATAGCTTTCAAAACATGTTTGAGCAGGTCTGTCTGTATCTCTGGTTTCTTTGCCGTTACCATAGAGTAAGCCATATCCTCACCAATAGCAATATGAACAGACTTATTGTAGATGGTTGAGCGAGTTATACGCCCCAAAGCTTGTACAGCCCATCGTAGGCAAAAAGCATCAAAAGCAGGAGTTTCTTTCAATGCAGCTTTGATTTGAATCTCTCGACCTTTCATGATTTCGCTCAGTTCATCAACAACACGGTGGTGTCTGCGTCGAAGCAATGCACGTTGGAAATCAGATTTTTCTTTGAGTTCTAATTGGTTGTCTGTGCCCAATATACTCAATGATATACAAGCCTTTAGATAGTCATCTACTTCAATCAGAGGGATAAAGTTTGTGGGCTTATCCATAATGATACCATCGAAATTGCATCGTGTATCTTTACGATCTTTGGTATTTGGAGCTTCCAGACAATGTTTTTTTCTGTATTTGCTATCCGTTTCAAACAGATAATTTACGCCCACTGCACCTGACTGGTAACATACGAAGCAGAACATCTTAAGTTTAGGATCTTCCTTCAACAACTTCTCTACTTCCTCCAAGTCTCTCTTGAAATGCTCTCCACTAAGGAAGCACACATTCAGTTTAGGATATATATCTGAATATCTGCGTGTGTTCCCATCATCAATGGCATGTTCATCCATTGAATCATTATCGAATTTTTCTCCACACTTGGTTATTCTTGCTTGTTGAAGAATGTTCAGTGCCTTCTTTATACCGATACTACTCTTACCCGTATATGAGAATGGCTGAAAATAGAGCCATGCCTTCGCGTCAGGATTTTCAATAAAATCCATATAGTGGCTCAGCATATTCACCATTCTGGCAGAATTGTTCTTATCAAAGGTGTTCTTGTCGGTAGAAACGAAGTCAAGACAATCTTTGACAGCTTGATTACATTTGCCAAGATACACCTCAATCTTTTCTTTTGGATTTGTGTTTTCCTCTTTATAAATTGAGAACTTTACGTCAGGATTGGCATAATTGAGGGCTATATAACCTTCAATTCTTCGCAATGTATCATTGTCAATCTTCTCAACCTTTACGCCTTGTTTGGTTATATAGTTGAAGTCGTAGTTGTGAACTGGACTCTGACTGTCAGCCGTAGCACTACACATGATTACTCGGTTATGGTTGACCATATCGAGCAACACGTTCTCAGGCATACACCTCATTTCGTGATAATCGAAACAACAAGAATAACGGTCATTGTCAAGAGAGTACACCTCTATGAAACTTATACCTTTATCATAGATAGATCTGCTCTCGACCTCCTGGTCTTTTGAGTGAGGAGTTTCAAAGTTTATTCCACAACGCAACTCTTGTAGAGCCTGACGGTATTCTGTATTACCTTCGTTTATACCCATATATTTAATAATATGGTCAAAGGCACGCTCACTCTCAAGATCTACAGAAGTCTCGTAGCTTTTCTTTTTACGGAGTTCATTCTCTATTCGAGCATACTCTTCCGCATGTTTATCTACTATCTGAACAAAAATCTTCAGGAAAAGAATGATACGATTTGCCGCAAACGATAGGGTGTTATCATTCTGGCTCTTCAACATTTGTTTTGGTTGAAGGTATGAGACATTCTCCTCTTTCTTGTTGTGGATGGACAATACGAAATTCTCTGCTGAAAATGTCTGGTCTTCATCATAAAAGATGAAATTGCCGCGATTGACATTCTCATTCAATTCCAAGCCACTAAGCATCTTCTGAGGAGCTATGTCATCAATCAGATATTCCTTCTTCTTTTTTATCGCTTTAAGCATTGCCTGAATATTGTCTTTATGTTCAACCCATTCAGGCATCCTTTGCATATCCAGAACCTCTTCATAGTGCTCGCAGATAAAATAGCACAAGCCCCAGAAATTAAAACGTCTTCTTCTACCACATTCACAATCGAAGAGACGTTTCATTGCAGCTTCCTTTACGCGGTCGGACTCATCAATAATGACAAGTGAGTCCTCGATATGCTTCCAATAAGGCTGTGTGCCCTTACGCACCAATTTAGGTGAAGCTGTTGTGTGCAGCTTGGATGCTGTCAACGCAACGATCTTACTCTTATAAAATAACAATTCTGGGTATAGTTCCTCCAATACTGAATATTCTCGAAGGATATGCGAGGCTATAACCTCGTCAGTTTCATTCTTATATTTCTGACGAATTGGAGTAAGAGCTTCTTTGCGCACTTTATCAATAAGACGCGAACGATTCTTTGCAATTTCCTCAGTAATTCCTTCTGTTACATCATTATAAGTATAAAGACGTTTCAAATTAGCAAAAGCCTTATCCCCTTGAAAAAGAGGATTTGCTTCCATCCTCTGAAGGATGGCAGGGTCAGTAAACGCTCGTTCCCATTGCTCTTCTTGCGAATAAACACGAAGAATATCATGCTTCTGAAGCTTGATACCGCTCCTGGTTAAATTCTTCCTTATGTCTTCGATTGTTGCATCCAACTGTTTCTTGGCATCTGTGACATAGAAGATACGACGGGCATCTTCTTTCTTCAATTCTTCTGCCATCAACAGGCATGAATTATATGTCTTACCAGAACCAGTAGGTAATGGTATCACAAATAGACCGCATTTAGGTTGTGCAGCCTTCAGCAGCTCTTCAAATATACAGTTTTTCAAATCCATATTTGGTTTAGTCTAAACTTCTTTGAAGGATTTAATTATTACGTTTGTTCTGTACAATACTTTTGAGTTCATCTACATCCATTGCCTCTTTTCTTCTGTGAACCATAGAATGGCAATTTGAGCATAAAGCGACAAGTTCTGATTGAGGAATCTCATGTTCTTCATCATATGTCGATATAGGACGTTTGTGATGAACTTCAAGGAAACCTTTGCCTCAGTTACACGACCTTCAACCTGTCGTTTCTCCGCTTCTTCCTCTGTCTCATCAATTGAAGCAACAAATAGGGTATTTTCTGCCGTTTATACTGCTTTATGAATGAGCAGAGCATGTAGAAAAAAGAACCGAGGCAAAAACCTGATTTCCAAGTCATTGCCTCGTATTTCACTAATTATCAGCATTCAAACTTTATTCCTCGATTGCCGCCTGCGCCACTCTAATATAGCTTTGATATTCAACTGCTAACACTATTGTTGTAAGCGGAGTGTAAGCGAATGTTTATTTAAAGCTTAAAGTTTGATGGATTTTCCATCATGGCTTAAAGGCATCGTTGAAAAGTTGGCTTAACTATCAGATGCTTACACTTTGATAGCAAGATCTGACTCTGCAACTCAAATCAATTTCTTCACTAAAATCTTGTACTCACTACAAGTTCTACCAATCTCTCCAGACTAGGCAACTATGGTTAATACTATGGTTATTTCTTTATGGGTTCACCCACCTTCTCCTTATAGAAGGATATGATGAGTGTTTTATCCTCAAGTGATTCCTCCAGACGCTTAATCTCGTCAGTTAGAACTTGAATAGTCTTTTCTTTTTCCTCCAAAACAACTTTCGTTTGGGACAGCTCACTCGCCACCTCCGATTCGCCAATCATATTATTGGCATCTCCATGAATGGACACTGCTGCTAAATATGCAGATACGTTGTGCGTATCGGAAGCATACAGATCAAAGAAATTCTTCTCCAAGGCTACACTTATATCTATAAGTTTGCCTGTGTCTATGGTTTCTTTCTCCAGAATGCGGTTGATGTGCTGCTGGGGTACATGAATACGCCGCCCAAGCTCTGATTTACTGATACCTAGCTCTAGACGTCGTTTATCAATCTCCCTGCCTATATGAACATGTTTTATTCCTATACTCATAGCATCCGAACGAAATTTTTAATTGAAGCTCAAAAAAACATCAAACATTTATTGGTTATATAAACATAAATCATTTAATTTGCGGTGTACAAACCCATAACCATGGGGCAAAGTTAAACATTAAACATCAAACATCAAAGTTTTATGAATGAAATTTCTACAAAAATTCGTCCTGCGCTCGTTTCTCTTGAAGTAGGCGAAAGCATGGAGTTCCCCATCGAAAAGATGAAAAGTGTTCGAACACAAGCCTCCGAACTGGGAATGATTCTCAACCGACAGTTCAAAACCAGAACAAATCGGGAGACCCACACGATTATGGTTACACGAGTTTCGTAGAGTAAACCTGAGTCCTATGAATGTTCTAGAATTCTCGGACCGAATGATTCCATACGAAGAGTTCGCCAATGACCTAGCAGCTAGAATTGCCAACATGATTCAATCCACCCACGATGACCCTGAATACATCAGTCAAAACAAGGCCTGGAGATTATTTGGCAGACGTAATGTTGAACGCTGGCGAAAAGAAGGAAAGGTTGAACCGTGCAAACGACCAGGCAAGTTAGAATACAGAACTGCAGACCTTAGACTTCTCCAGCGGACCACTCAAGACTACTTTAAAAAAGTTCAAGTAAGAACTAGACAAGTACGTAAGCAAGATAAAAAAGACTAGATTAAAAACGACAGCGACTATACTTAACCTCGTCATCCTCCCAGAGTATAGCCACTTAATTCATTATAGGGAGACAAACCATAATAGTAGGAACTGGATTTTATCAATTTGAATATGTAATGAGAATACCACACAAATCTGGTGTACCCCATTCTCATAGGCCATTGGTATATCCAAAAAGTAGAAAGATATGATAGAATCAAAGCCAATAGTAGATCCTTTGGGAGTCTATTCAGTAAAAAGAGCTTGTGCGGAACTGGGTGTCTGCTACAAGACATTGCGTAAATATCGGATGAACGGCTACATACAGCCCATCAATCCGGTCACTTCCCGCCGTCTGAAATATTCCGGCCAGTCCATTTTGGACTGCTGGCTTAAACTCCGCATGCTATGATCAGCGAGTCCACCATAGACAAGGTCAGGGAACTACCTATCGAGACCATAGTGGGGCAGTACGTCAAACTGGCCAAGGACGGACGTACCAGCATGAAAGGACTCTGTCCGTTCCATAGCGAAAACACACCCTCCTTCTCTATCAACCTGAACAAGAACCTCTATCACTGCTTCGGCTGCAACCGGGGCGGTGACGGCATCTCCTTTATTATGGAAAAGGAGAACCTGAACTTCCAGCAGGCAGTCCGCTTGCTGGCCGAGAAGTTCAACATCCTGATGGAGGACGAATACGATGAAGAGCGTACGGATGCCGACAAGGCGAAACAAGTTCACAAGGATTCCCTGTATGCCATACTGGAAAAGGTACAGACCTTCTTTACAGAGAATCTGCGCGTTTCAGCCAATGATGACAGCCGTCATGCCCGGGAGTATGCCTACAACCGATGGCCGGAGAACTTCTGTGCAGAAGCAGGTATCGGTTATGCGCCAAGGGAAAGCCATACGTTCATGGACTTTTGCAAGCAGCAGGGATTGAACGAAGAGTTTCTGATTGAGCTGGGGATGCTCCGGAAAAATGAAGACGATAAGCTCTATCCGATGTTCCGTGAACGCATCATGATTCCCATCCGGAACAAATGGGGACGCATCATCGCTTATACGGCCCGGTATATCGGCACCCATCCCAAAGCGCCCAAATACATTAACTCCGTCACCAGTCTGCTTTACACCAAGGGTGAAACCTTGTTCGGCATTGACCGGGCTTTCCGTTTGCGCAATGCTGCCAACTTCATCATTGTGGAAGGAGCACCGGATGTGCTGCGTCTGCAGTCCATCGGATTGGAAAATACGGTGGCCACCCTCGGCACGGCCTGGAACGAGAACCAATTTGAGATATTGAAGCATTACACCAACTCATTGTGTTTCATTCCCGATACGGATTTAGCCAAAGGCAGTCCCTACGGACCCGGTTTCAAGGCGGTTATGGAAAACGGCGCATTGGCCGTACAGAAAGGGTTCACCGTCACCGTCCGAGAACTGCCGTTTGGTTTGAGAGAACTGACGGATGAAGAACTGCTGGAAAGGTATGAAGGGACAATTCCAAAAGATGCCCAACGGGAGGTGCTTGTAAAAAATGATGCAGACAGCTACATTCACGACATGGACATCTACCGCAACCTGAAGGAAAAATACTTCATAGTCTGGATGGCGGAAAAGCTGTTTGTCCAAGTGGATTCGCTTGCAGAAGAGGGTCAATGCGTCAGCCGGATTGCCGGACTGCTGCGCTATGTAAAGGACCAGATGGTCTATACCCGGTGCATCGAGCAGTTGGGAAAGATCCACGGCAAGACCCGGCTGTGGCGGAGTGCCGTAGAGCAGGTACGGAACGAATCCAAAAAGAACAGCCGCACACCAACCATGGACCGGAAGCAGGAAGAAACGGATGCACTCCGACAGGTTGGACTTTTCGTCCGCAACAACTGCTATTTCTGTATGGGGAAAGATGATGAAGACCCCATCCGTCTCTCCAACTTCGTGATGGAACCCCTCTTCCACATCCATGACGAGAGCAATGGTGTCCGTCTGTTCCGGCTCACCAATTCGTTCCGTGAAACCTGCATGGTGGAATTGAAGGAATCCGACCTGGTATCCATTGCCAACTTCCAACAGAAGATTGGTTCTTGCGGCAATTTCCTATGGTTGGGAAAGATTGAAAAGCTCAACAATGTCAAGGAATTCCTTTATGCCCGCACCCGAACTGCTGAGCGCATCCGCAAGTTGGGCTGGAACGAAAGCAAGGAGTTCTTCGCCTTCGGTAACGGCATTGTTCAGGACGGCGAGTTCCATGAAGTGGATGACATGGGCATCATCACCGACAACCAGAACAATGCCTACTACATTCCGGCGACCTCCAAAATTTATCGCGACAACACGGAAATCTTCCAGTTCGAACGTCTGATGGTGCATACCAACAAGAGCGGAGCCTTGCTCTACGACTATGTAGAAAAGCTGACCACGGTTTTCGGCAACAATGCCTGGGTAGCCTTTGGTTATCTGCTTGCAACCCTCTTCCGTGACATTGTGTACCGGAAGACCCGGCATTTTCCCATCCTGAACCTGTTCGGTGAGAAAGGTACTGGTAAGACCACGCTGGCTACCAGTCTGGAGGCTTTCTTCCTGCACGATGTGGAACCACCCAACATGGGTGTGGCTTCCGTTCCGGCCATGAACGACCGGGTTTCTCAAGCTGTAAACATTCTTGTCGTGTTTGACGAATACAAGAACGACCTCGACATCCGAAAGATAGCCTTTCTCAAGGGACTTTGGGGCGGCGGTGGACAGACCAAGAAGAACACCCAGACGGACGGCATGGCCACCCAGACCATTGTGACGACCGGAGTAGTCATCTGCGGCCAGGAAAAGCCTACCCAGGACATGGCGCTCTATACCCGTGTGCTGTTTCTGGAATATTCCAAGACCAGTTTCAGCATACTGGAAAAGAAGCACTACGAAGAGCTACAGGCCATCTGCAATTTAGGTCTGACCCATTTGACCCTGGAGATTCTCAAATACCGTGACCTCTTTGAGAAGAACTTCTCTACCTTGTACGGCATCACCAAGAACGAACTGGCCATCCGGATGGAGGATGAACAGATTCATGACCGTATCTTCGGCAACTGGGTGATTCCGCTGGCAGCTTTCCGTACGCTGGAAACCGTGCTGAACCTGCCGTTCAACTACACCCAGATGCTGGAGACCTGCATCAGCGGTATGCGCAACCAGAATGAACTGGCCAAGGAAAGTTCCGAGGTGGCAGACTTCTGGAACATGCTCCAGGGCTGGCAGAGTATCGGCAAATGCGTGGAGAAGGTACACTTCAACATCCGTTACCTCACTAGGTTCCGTCCGATGCTGACGAACATGGACATCGAGTTCAAGGAGGCCCACCCGATTCTTTACCTGAATATGGCGGCCATCTCCTCGCTGTTCAGCAGCCGGAACTCCACCCAGAACATCACGGCCAACCGCTCGTCGTGGTCCACCATTCTCTCCTATCTGAAATCCCATCCTGCATTTCTCGGATTGAAACAGGACCGGTTTCGCATCATGCTGCCCAACGGCACCCCGGACTACATCATCGAAGAGAAGGACGGCAAGGTGTGCCGGCGCATCAGGGCCAACCGGCCGAAGGCGATGTGCTTTGATTACCTGCAGTTGAAGGAGATGTTCGGACTGGATTTGGAAACGGTAGCGATAGCGGAAGATGGTGAAGACGATACATGACAACTGACATTTTTAATTCAAGCGATATACTAACATTATTATACACCCAGAAAAGGCTAATAACCATGCAGAAATGAGCTAAAGAATTTGGTTAGACCAAATATCTTTCTTATCTTTGCATCACAAGAACCCGCCAAGCCTCTTCACAATGCTTAAATCGGCGGGTCGTTTTTTTTATATATGAGATACACCAAGCAATACTCATCACCAGCCGAGCTTTTAACTATACTGAAAAGCAGAGGATTAGATTATTCTGAAACGATGAATGCCGAGCAGATTTTAAGATCTATAGGCTATTACCGCTTGTCAGGATACTTATACCCGTTCTTGAAAATTCCCAAAACCAATCATATTTATAAGAGAGGCAGCACTTTGAATGGTGCATTAAGCCTCTATGAATTTGACCGGGAGTTTCGCTTACTTGTTTTTAATCAAATCGAACGCATAGAAATTGCAGTCCGCAGTGCCATCACCAACATCCTGTGTGCAGAAACCAATGATGTGTTCTGGATTTCATCCCCATCGTATTTTGCCAATACAGAAAAGTTCAATAGAACCAAGGCACTCATTGATAAAGAACTGCAGACCAGCCGGGAGGATTTTATCAGCCATTTCAAGCGCACCTATGATGAACCCTACCCACCTTCCTGGATGTTGGCTGAAATCATACCTTTGGGAACATTGACACGAGTTTATGAAAACATTGCCAGCAACCAGCTTCGGAAGAAGATTGCAAAGTACTTCGGGTTGTCGGTACCCGTTTTCGTATCATGGATGACCATCATTACTTTGACGCGTAACTCCTGCTGTCATCATGCCCGTCTGTGGAACCGCTCTTTGTCGTTGCGTGCCCTAACCATGACTAGGCCAATGCGCCCATGGCTTACAGGTGAGGTACAGCAGGGACGTGTATTCTTTACACTCTGCATTCTGAAGCACTTTATGGATATTATCCGCCCAGGCAATGATTTTAAAACTCAGCTTCTGGCGTTGTTGGAAAAATATCCGATGATTGATATTTCAGCAATGGGGTTTCCTGAGAATTGGAAAAGCCAGCCAGTTTGGGCTGATTAACAGCCTATATCCTTAATCGAAGCTTAATCCGGCTGATTTTTCTTCCAAACAATCTTTCTGGAAGCAACTTTCCAAGGAACGAACGCAAAAATATTTGCGTTCGACCATCCCCAAATGCCCATTTTCACGCAAAACGGGAAGCTGGACGCAAATATTTTTGCGTTTAGCTTCCCGTTACTCGTTTATTGAAGCAGTAAACTAATACACATTGACGACAGGCATCCGCTTCTCCCTTGCCTTGCGACAAGTATAGGCTGTGCCACCCTTCGGCTTGCCGTCAAAGTAGGCAATCACACTGCCGGAATGCGACAGCATGTAGTCGTTCCGCTTGAAATAGCATCCGTTGAAGTAGTCTTCACTCAGATGCACCACATCGTCTGCCTTGGAAAGGATATAGGCATAGCGTTGCTGCTCCACCATGGACCAGGAAGCGCTCTGTCCCTTGAAGGGAACGACTGCTACCAGTTTCAGCATGGGGATGCTCAACTTGAGGGAAAGGACTTCTTCTGCTGCCATCATGTCGAAACCGAGTGCCATGCCGCAGTAGAACTTGTTCGCTCCTTGACGGATGGCTTGCAGCACGGCTTCCTTCAGCCGTTCCCTTACTTGTTCTTGATGGTTGTGGGATATTTCTCTATGTCCGGTAAAGGCAACCGCCTTTGCCGTTGCCTTTACCTTCGTTGTTTTCTTTTCTATCATTGTCAGTTCGTTTTTACTTTGTAATGGGTCTTTGCCAAGAAGATGCCACTGAGAACGTGTGCGCCCAAGTTCTCCAATTGGTCGGAATAGGTAGCCCAAGTGATGCCGCGAGTGATTACATCGTCAAAGGTAACAATATTCTTGCCATTGAACCAAATTTCATCAAACTCGATGATGCTCACTTTGCGGATTTCCTTCTCCAGCTTGCGGTTCTCGTAGATGGCGACCACCGATTACCTTTACATGCTCGTAGCCGTTGATGGCTCCGGTCAGTGCGCAGACTCTCTCGCAGAATGTCTTGTAGCGAAGTTCGTTCTTCTCGGAGGTGGATGCCGGAACCGGAACGAAAACGATGTCCTTGCAACCATCGCCATACTGCTTCTTTAGGCTTGCTGCGGTCATTTGTGCCACTGCTTCAAAGCTTCGTCCGTCCTTGAAGTCATATACCATCTGTCTGTCAGCCACTTCCTTTTCGCCGACGTTGCGGATGCGTTTCGGGAAATACTTGCAGAACCATGTCTGAGGTTTTTCCAACTGCTTTTTGAGGTGATTGTCCATGTGTGCCATACGCTCTGATTTTTTTCCCTCTTGTTTTGCTGTTTTGCAGCTTGTCCGAAGGGATGTTTTTGCTTTTTCAGAGGGCTAGCGGCCACCAATAAGGCAAATTCAGGGCAGAAAATACGCTCAACTTGTTTGAGGAAGATTTTATGCAAGGGATTTGACGTTTGGTGGGGACAGCCATACCTTTGCAAAAAACATCCTCGGAGGCAAGATGAGAAAACGGTGAGCGGTTATCTTCCATCCTGCTTCTCCAGCAAATCATCAGAACAGATTGGAGTATTCATTCAACTAAAGTCAGGGATGGCTGTTATTCATTCAACTCTTTCCAGGAAGGTTCACGCTGTCTTCATCATCTACTGCTGCTTTCCTGCTTCTTCTCCTCCTTAAAAATAGAGGCCATTTCTGCTCGAACCCACCATATTTTGCAATGACACCATTGATATTCAGTTATCTGTTGAATATCAGCACTATCCATATAGCCATTAGTGTTGACACTCGTTGACACCCGTTGACAAAATCCATTTGCCGATATTCGTTCATATCCTCACGTTGACACTTTTCCGGCATCTATCTATACTATTTATTCTTTATAAAAAGAAAAAGTATTGATATAGAGAGGGTTCTAAAATTCACGAAAGAGGTTTAAGGGCGGTGTCAACAGTCACCTGAATCAACGCCTGAATATATGCCTCCCCTGAAAAAAAACAGTGTTTTTTTGTGGCTCAGCCTCACTAACTGCCTTTTCTTGGATGAATGTTTGTCTGACCTTATGCAATGGGTATCACAAAATCCCACAAAGTCACCCAAAATCCCACTTAGCCGACCGGATGAGCTATTGCCGTGCTGTGCCTTTCTTCGTAACTTTACCGCATAAAACAACTGATTATGACCCATTTGAAGAACACACCGATAGTTTCTGACCGGAACTACACCATCAGGGAAGCCTGCCTTTTCCTCGGGATTCACCGATGCACCATCTACGACTACATCCACCATACCGAGCGACCTTTGCCTTTTATCCGAATCCATACCGATAAAAGGGGCATCCTCTTCCGGGGAAGCGACCTCATTGCCTACAAGGAAGCGGGTCTCCCGAGAAGAGGACGCAAGTTCAAGGACAGCCCTCGTGAATAGAAGGCTGCCTTAGAACTTGCTTGATTGCGGAACTTAGTTCCACTGGTTCCAGGGCAGACCTGCCAACACGGATTTGCCGTCCGCCTCAGCAAGCTGGCAAGCCAAGAGCCACGCATCGGTGCGGATGGCATCCATGTCGCTCACGGCTTGCCGGAAACGGGAAGGTGCCACGGCACCCGACTGAACCATCCACTCCGAAGCACAGGTCTCCGGCTCAATGGCTTCCACGAAGGACTCAATCTCCTTCACCAGACTACTGACCTTGCCGTCCTTCATTTCTGCCGTGAAGGTAAACGGCACACCGCTCAAGGTCTTCCGATGGAAGTCAAAGAAGAGCCTGCCTTCCTTGTACTGAGCGGAAGCAGTCCAACCGAGTTGGACTGCGATACTGATTATATTTCCATTCCTCATAACTCAGACTAAACCTACTATTTGAGACCTGCCCAGTCCGTGACGGATAAGGCAGGTCATTTTGTTACTACTTCTTTCTCACACTCATTCACCCATTCTTGCAAGAAACTCCTGCAAACGGCTGTCACGCAACTTCTTCAGTGGCACCGGATGAAAGTTCTCCTGCTGCCGTACTTGCAGTTTGCCGAAGCCTTGTTTGGTCAAATCCAATTCGATGTCCGAAAGTTCATTCAAGGAAATATAGCCGTATTCATCCTCCATCAGTCCGATAACGATACCGAAGAGGATGGTGTCGTTTCCTTCCTTTTTACCTTCAAGAATGAACCACCGCACTCCACCGAGCGCAAAGATGGCACGGCAAATTGCTTCCTTTCCCTTGCCGTCCTGGGAATAGAGAGGAAAGCCTTTCAAGGCTTCCTCCAGCTGCGTTGTCATAAGTCTGCACATATCAATCCAAAATTATTTCGTCTTTATAAACATCTATTTCTGCACCGCTGCTGAACTGAATCACAAAGCCATGTTCAGAGAGCGCCACGATAGTTCCTCGGTGGTAGCCTCGCCAAGGGGTTATCAACTCACATTGTCTGCCGTATTCGGGAAAATCATATTCGTCCATAGTCCTGTCATTTAGAGGTTGGAAATTCGGGGTCAAAAATCAAGTCACACTCAATGAGCCGTTGATAGGCTTCTGCGGACAGCCGTGATGCCCATTCATTGCGGTCATCGTATCTTCCCTGCTGATAGTTGTGTGCCAGCTGCTTCATGAAGCCGAGGAAAACCTTGAACATCTGTTGTTGCAGGTAGCGGTGAGCCTTGGTCAGTTCCCTGCCAGTCTGGTCAGGTGAAGACATACTGCCATTCACAAACTTGGCGAACTCCTGGGCAAAAGCCTTGTCACGTTCGGAGATGGTTGCTTCGGATAATTCTAAATAGTCCATAACAAATATTTTTGATGTTTACGTTTCCGATTCTTTTCCCTCTTGTGAAGCCCTTTAGAGCTTCTCGGTCGGGAAAACCGTTTTACGTGCATCCCCTCACTGCGGACACCGGGGAGAATAAGGCAAGTGTGAGGACAGAGAACTTTACGGAATACCCAATTTGGTACAAATTGTGGAAGGCTGCCGGAAAGTTCTCCGTCCAAAAGCTTCAGCGGCACTT
>ERZ791579.526-NODE-526-length-26928-cov-2.774644_pt1 | contig 26928 bp, 21 predicted proteins | sample MGYA00509968_ERZ791579 | MGnify/ENA primary metagenome ERZ791579 (study PRJEB30046, sample SAMN00791924) | human gut metagenome | study: EMG produced TPA metagenomics assembly of the A metagenome-wide association study of gut microbiota in type 2... | reverse complement strand
TAATAGATTTTATCGAAAACTTTAATATATAAGGTGGTGAGATAATGGCAAATCGAGATACTATTTTGATTGTTGATGATATAGAAATGAATAGAGCTATTCTTTCAGAACTCTTCAAAGATAAGTATAGAATTTTAGAGGCTGATAATGGTTATGATGCAGTAGCTATTGCTGATGAAAACAATGATAAAATAGCTGTTATTTTGCTTGATATGATTATGCCAAAAAAAGATGGTGTAGAGACACTAAGAGAACTAAAGGATTTTGGTATAACAAATATTATTCCAACTGTTCTTATGAGTGCAGAATTTAATGATGAATCATTGTTTAACGGACATGAATATGGCGCTTGTGATATTATTGAGAAACCATTTGACCCTCATGCGGTCTTAAGGCGAATTGATAATCTGGTTGAGCTTTATGAGCAGAAAAATAAGCTTGAAACACTCTTGAAAAAGCAGGCAACTTATTTAATGCAACAGAATGAAAAAATTCATCAACAGCAGAGTACTATTAATAATATGAATAATACTATGCTTGATACTCTTAGCACTGTTATTGAATATCGTGATGTTGAAAGCGGAAAGCATGTTCATAGAATACGCAAGTTTACTGAAATTCTTTTGCGTGTTGTTGCTGAAAGATGCCCGGAATATAATCTTACTGAAAGCAAAATTAATCTTATAGTTTCAGCATCATCAACTCATGATATAGGTAAGATAGCTATTCCAGATGCAATACTTCTTGCACCAAGACGACTTACATATGATGAATTTCGCATAATGAAAGAGCATACAACAAAGGGCTGTGAGATTCTTAATTTACTTGATTTGCAGGAAAAAAATGAATATTTTCAGTACTGTTATAATATTTGCCGTTATCATCATGAGAAATGGGACGGAATGGGTTATCCTGATGGCTTGCAAGGAGATGACATTCCAATCTGTGCACAGGTTGTTTCTGTTGCGGACTGTTATGATGCCTTGACCAGTGATAGACCATACAAAGCTGGAATACCGCATAAACAAGCCGTAGAAATGATTAAAAATGGTGCATGTGGTGCGTTTTCCGAAAAGCTTATGGAATGCTTTAATCTTGTTCTTCCGCAGTTTGAAGAGCTTGCGAGAATATATGCAGATAAAGCCCATATTGATAAAAATAATCAAACGAAAGGCTCTCTTAAAGCAGCCGATAATATGACCAAACGCAACTTTAGTGATACTGCTATGAGTATTTATGCTAATATGGGCAGAGAAGAGCTTATAAAGGCTTTAGATCGTCAGAAACAGGTAGCAAAAGAAACTCATGAAAGAGATTGCCAAATCTTTTATAGAATAAATGACATTGTATTTGAATGCGATTTAAAGCATGATAATTTTTATGTTCGTAAGGGCAATTGGGAAAAGATGTATAATTATTTTCCTAAAAATTATACCGAGGCTGTAACTATGATGTCATCATCTTGTCATGCTGATGATGTGGTCGCTTTTAAGAAAATTTTTCGTCTTAGCAATGTGCAGAGGGCTGTTGATAAGGGAAAAGAAAAGCTTGAATTTGATGGCAGATTTATTATAGGAAAAAAATCCTATCGTTGGTATCGTTGTATAGTAATTCCTTTCTGTGAGGACGGTAAGCTTAGAAAGCTATATTGTTGTGCATCTAAAATCAGTGAGAAAAACTCTAAAAACGGAGATGACCGCTATAATGTTCAGCACGATAATCTTACAGGTCTTTGGAATGTGAACTATCTAAGAAAAGCTGTTGATGATTATCTTACGCATTCTGGCAAAGATGGTATGCATATATTGATAAATATAGATATAGATGATTTTAAGGCTTTAAATTCTGCTACAAATACTACTTTTGGAGATGAAGTTCTCTGTAAGGTTGCTGAAAAATTAAAGGAGCATTTTGAAACCAATTCATTAATTGCAAGAATTGGTTCAGATAATTTTGTGATTTTCTTGCGTGATTGCCTTGATGTAAAAGAACTCTTGAATGCGGTCGAAGAACTTTATAAATCTATGCATATGTCGTTCGATTATTTATTGAGCAAACATAATATTTCGGTAAGCATAGGTGTTGCACAGTATCCTAATGATGGAACAAACTTTACTGAGCTTATGAATAATGCTGATTTTGCAACAGAGATGTCAAAGCTTCGTGGCAAGGATATGTATCTTTTCTATAATAAAGAGATGCGAAAATCCTTTCAAGAAAAGCCCTCACTTTCGCTTATTTCTAATGAAGAGCGTGTTAATATTTATGACTTTAAAAGAGTATTTTCTCCATTAATAGATTCTGAAACAGAGAGTATTATTTCTTATGATTATCTGGAATTGCCAAGTACGGATATTACATATACATTTAATGAGCTTTGTGAAATGGTATCTGTTGCTGATAATATAACAGTTCTTGGTTTGAATAGTATTAAACGCCTTTTGCTTGGATTATATGAGCTTCAAAAGGATTGTGATATATTGCCTGAAATATCACTTTATACTATGTTTAAAGGCATAGATGCACCTGTTCTTTTAAAAAATATCGAGAATTTTCTTTCTGAACATCCATTAAATTGTAGGAATATAACTATAAACATAACACAAGATATGCTGAACACTATGAGCCATAGGGAGCTTGTCAACTTCTCATCAGCGATTCATTCATTTGGTTTTAAGCTTGGCCTATTTGGCTTTGGTTTAGAGTATATCAATATAAAGTGTTTTAGTGAAAAGCTTTTTGATTCGGTATCTTTCTCAGCAAGCTTTATAAGTGGGATTATTGATGGTTATTATCCTAATAAATTGCTTAAATTTGTTTTTGATTATTTTACATCAAGTGGAGTTTCCATTATACTTCCATATAATCTGAGTTCTGCGATAATAGAAACTGTTAAAAAGTTTGGATGCAATAAATTTGCATATCATAGCTCTAAGTTACTGAATTTAGATGCTTTTAGAATGGAAAGAGAACTTACAAAGACTATGCCAAAAGCTCCTATGATTTGCCACGAAAAATATGAGCTTGCACTTACAACAAATATGTATAGTGAAATTTTCAAGGATATGAAGTTCGTTCTGTTTCGTTGGCAACTGAGTAATGATGCAGTGTGGTTTTCAGATTCTTTCAAGGAAATATATGGCATAGAGCCTCCAACAGAAAATCCAATAGAATATATCAAAAATTGCGAATTTATTTATCCAGAGGACAGACAGAAATATCTTAATAAGCTTTTAGCTGTAAGAGCTGGTTATCATGATGCAGAGTGTTTTGTAAGAATTATAAAAAAATCTATAAGCGAAAACTATCGTTGGAGCAAGCTGAGATTTACTTGCATTTTTAATGAACAAGGTTTGCCAGATTCAGTTATTGGCTTTGAAAGCGATATTGATGATGAAAGGCGTGAGCATCAGAATATGAAAAATATGCTTAAACACGATTTTCTGACTCAACTGCTTAATAAAGATAATCTTAAATATGAAATTGATGATTTCTTACAGACTTTAGAAGGCGAAAGAGGCATACATGCCTTTATGATTGTTGATATAGATAATTTCAAAAATGTTTATGACCAAATGGGACAGATTTTTGCTGATGCTGTTCTCAAGGATATAACAAAAAGACTCAAAAAACTTTTCAGAGAATATGACCTTATCGGCAGAGTAGGCAGAGACCAATTCGTTATCTTTATAAAAGGTTTAGAGAGTAATGATATTCTTCCAAAGAGAGCTGAAAGTATTTGTAATATCTTAAAACAGGACTTTGAGTCTGGAGATAATCTTATTTCAGTTTCTGGAAGTGTTGGAATTTCAATTTATCCACACGATGGGGCTAACTTTGATGAGCTTTATAGTAATTCTAAGATAGCACTTTTCTCGATAAAGCATAAAGGAAAGAATAGCTGGCTATTCTATAATCAGGAGCTTTCTGATGATGAGGAAGAATAATTGAGAGATTTTCTAAGACAATTTAAAATTTTGCCCAATCTTTTTCAAGATTATTATGAGCTAAAGGTTATTATCAAACTCACATAATGATAAAAGTTAAAGCGGAAATCCTTTATAAAAATATGGATTTCCGCTTTTTTAGAAAGTTTTAAAAATATAAATAAAAGCTATTGACAAATAGTTTGAATCGTCATATAATGTAATCACAGTAAAACATACTAAAAAGATAGGAATACAGGAGAATAGAAAAGATGCTTTATATCGACTTTCGATGTTGCCGCGTATAATCACTAATCATAATCTGAATTAAATAAAAATATATTATTAGAGGAGATAGATATTATGTCAAAAATTGCTACTAAACTTACAGACCTTATTGGAAATACACCTTTACTCGAAATCACAAACTATGAAGCTAATAATAATCTTGATGCTAAGATTATTGCAAAGCTTGAGTATTTTAACCCTCTCGGAAGCGTTAAGGACAGAGTTGCTTATGCTATGATTGAAAAAGGCATTGCTAATGGCAAGATTAACAAGGATACTGTTATTATTGAGCCTACAAGTGGTAATACAGGCATTGGACTTGCGTTTGTTGCTGCTTCAAAGGGTTTAAGACTTATTCTTACAATGCCTGAAACAATGAGTATTGAGCGTAGAAAGATTGTTTCAGCACTTGGTGCTGAGGTTGTGTTGACCCCTGGTGCAGAGGGTATGAAGGGTGCTATTGCAAAGGCTAATGCACTTGTTGAGGAATATGGAAACGCTATAATTCCACAGCAGTTTGAAAATGAGGCTAATCCAGAAATTCACAAAAAGACTACTGCTGAAGAAATCTGGAGAGATACTGATGGCAAGGTTGATATTTTTGTTGCGGGTGTTGGCACAGGCGGTACTATAACAGGTAATGGCGAGGCTCTCAAGGCTAAGAATCCTAATGTTAAGATTGTTGCTGTTGAACCTGAATCATCACCAGTTCTTTCGGGCGGAAAGGCAGGTCCACATAAGATTCAGGGTATTGGAGCAGGCTTTGTTCCTGGCGTAATGAATCTTGATATAGTTGATGAGATTATAAAGGTTTCTAATGACGATGCTTTTGAGGGTGCAAGAGCAGTAGCAAAGAGTGATGGACTTCTCGTGGGTATTTCATCAGGTGCTGCAATTCACGCTGCAACAGTTCTTGCAAAGCGTCCTGAGAATAAAGGCAAGAATATTGTAGTTCTTCTTCCGGATACAGGCGAGAGATACCTCTCAACAACACTTTTCTAAGTTAAATAAATTAAGTATAAATAAAGGATACAGCTCAGATTATGAGTTGTGTCCTTTTTATGTGGATTAGATTTACTTACATAAGATAGGTAAAAGTTTTGCTCAAGCTTTTTTAAAAGCAGAGTCTTTGGTCGCTCTCCGTAAAGAGCGAAATCCCTTAACTATTATCTTAAAACAAAATAAACAGATTTATCCGCTACTTGTGTTTTTCGACAATATAAAGTATAATGATAATATAATCGGCTAATTATATAAAAAATCCACAGCCACATTATACTATAAAACGACCTACATATGTCTAAGCGTGCATATGAATTAAAAACGGAGGTAATTGTTATGAAGCGTTTTACGGCTATTTTAGCTGCACTTTTGGCGGCCTCGTGCGTATTTTCTTCTGCCGTAATGGCTATTCCTGGTGAAACCGACCCGCAAACAGGTTACAACCAATATGTACAAGATAATATTAGATATGATGCATTAGGATATGCGTATATTGATGATGAAGACGGCACAAGAATATATTATGACCTTAACTCCTATGGATATTTTGTTCCTATAAATAATCCATATGAAGAGCCAAGCCAAGAGCCAAGCTCTGAACCAAGTGTTGAAGAACCGAGTCAAGAGCCAAGCCCTGAACCAAGTGTTGAAGAACCGAGTCAAGAGCCAAGCTCTGAACCAAGCGTTGAAGAATCAAGCCAAGAGCCAAGCTCTGAACCAAGTGTTGAAGAATCGAGTCAAGAGCCAAGCTCTGAACCAAGTGTTGTAGAATCAAGCCAAGAGCCAAGCAAACAAGAAAGCTCAAAAGAAACCTCTAAAAGAAGTGACAAAAGCGAAATTCCCCTTATCAATTATAAGCTTGACGCACTTAAAATGAATATTGCTCTCCCAAATGATGTTTATGCAATCTTGAGAAGTGGTGAGCAAAACGAAAAAGCCCTTGAGCTTTTTAAGATGACCGCAGAAGAAGCTGTTGCATCTCTTAAAAAATCTAATATGTATCTCAAGGCTTCTCCAGAGGATTTTGCCTATGATATAACCGTAACTATGACACAAGATGAGGACAGTAAAACAATAAATAACTTCACAGAACTTTCTGACAAGGATTTAATTGAAATTACAAACTCTCTTACAAAACAAAAAGAATACGCCTCTTGCACACAGAAAAAATATGGTGATGTTCTATATCTTAGCTTAAATTATCATTCAACAGAAGATGGCGATGATATTGCTGGTATTCAAAATTATACTGTTGTAAATGGTCAGAAAATTACCATTACACTTCAAACTCGTGCGAAAGACCTCAGCGACCAACAAAAAGAAATTCTTGAAGCTGTTATGAAAAGCGTTTCCTTTACAGACATTAAGCCACCTGTTAAAGCAGATACAAATGATGATGAAATCAAAAATATGATGATTCTCATTTATACTACTGCTGGTGTATGTATCCTTCTTTTCATAGTTTTGATTTCAGTTCTTATAAGTCGCTCTTGCAAGAAAAAGAAGCTTTTAGCCGAAATTGAAAATAATAATATTTCGGAGCAAAAACCTGAAAAGAAAAATTCTGAAACAAAAAATAAGTCCGAAGACAAGTCAAAGAAAAAAGATGATAAAAAAGCCGAAAAGTCAGACAAAAAACAGAAGCCTAAAAAGCAAGATGAAAAAAAGGATTCTAAGAAACCTGACAAACCTAAGCTCGAATCAAAAAAAGAAGTAACATCTATTGAACCTAAGTACGAAAAAAATTCTGAGTCAAAAACAGATGATAAAAAGACTGAAACAAAAATAGACGAAAAAGCTGTTTCAGAAGAAAGTGCTTATAAGTTTGATGATTTTGCACTATTTGATGCACAACCAACGATAGAGAAAATTGAGATTTATAATTCAAATGATGAGCAAACTAAAGTAAATCCAAATCTTCCAAAAGCACCTAAATATAATCCTCCTGGAACAGTGGATTATATAACAACTGGTGTTTCTAAAACGCCTGAGCAAGCTGGTATTCAGCTTACAACTGAAACCTTTACCGTTCCAAAGACTAAGAATGATATTAAACCAATCGAGGAAGAAACCTCTGAAAAAATTGAGTCTGCTCCAGTAGTTGAGGATAAGAAGGCTGAAACTGCTCCAGTAGTTGAAGATAAAAAGCCTGAAATTACCGAACCTGATACTCATGACACTAAAGATAAGTCTTTAAAAAGCTTCCTCGGAAGAATTAAAAAGGCTGTTGTTCCTGAAATTGATGAAGATGCTTTTGAGCATGAAAATAAAATAAATGCAAGCACTAAGCCTATCGACAATACTCCAAAGCCAGTAATTGCACCTGCAAAGCTTGTTGAAAAGCCACAGCCTATTGTTGCACCTGTAGAACCCGTTGAAAAGCCACAGCCTATTGCTAATCCTGCAGAGCCTGTTAAAAAAGCTCCATCTGCTCCAATAAAGGAAACTACAACAGAAAGTGATATATATTCAAGATACGAAAAACTTTTTGGCAAAAACGATTCATCTTCTGAAAACAGCGAAAGCCTTGATAAAACAGAATCCCGTTTTGAAAAGCTCTTTGGTGTTAAAAATTCAACAGAAAATAATGAGAATTCCGACAATAAACAAACCAATGCTAATAACGAGCCAAAAGATGATAGCGTTGTTTTTGAAAAGCCTATTCAAAATGATGAAGAAAATGTTCACAACAGAACCCCTCAAAGCACAATTCCTGCTCTAAAAACAGAATCTCGCTTTGAAAAACTTTTCGGAAAAAACGACCCTGAAAGCCTTTCACAGTCACAGACTAAGGCACAGCAGACAACAGATGAAATCAATAATTCCGAGAAGAAATAAACTTATATCAGCTTGGCTGATAAAATTTCAAGAAAGGTTTGATTTCCAATGGATAAACTGCTCATTAAAAATGTGCATATCATCGACCCTTCACAATCCCTTAACTGCATAAGCGATATTATGATTGAGGACGGCGTTATATCAAAGCTTGGTAAAAATTTTACTGTCGATTGTAAAACCATTGATGGTTCAGGTCTTTATGCCGCTCCAGGTCTTGTAGATATGCATGTACATCTTCGTGACCCAGGCTTTACTGATAAAGAGGATATTATGACTGGGTGTAAAAGTGCAGCGGCTGGTGGTGTAACAAGCTTACTTGCCATGCCAAACACAAAGCCTGCTGTTGATACTCCAGAAACTGTAAAGTATATTCTTGATAAAGCAAAAAATGCAGACGCAAGAGTTTATGTTGTCGGAGCGATTACTAAGGGCTTAAAAAGTGAGGAAATGACTGATATTCCTGCACTTAAAGAGGCGGGAATTATTGCTCTCTCTGATGATGGCAGACCTGTTGTAAATACAAAATTTATGGCAGAGGCTATGCAACTTGCTGATGAGCTTGGTCTTACAGTTACTGCACACTGCGAAGATTTATTTCTTGCAGACGGCGGAAAAATTAACGAAGGCAAGGTTTCTAAACTTCTTGGTATAAAAGGCATACCTGCCGCCGCTGAGGATACTGGTACAGCAAGAGAAATTGCAATAGCTGCTGCATATGGAACTGCTATTCATATATGCCATGTCAGCACAGCTACTTCTGTTGCACTTGTTCGTGATGCAAAGGCTCGTGGTGTTCGTGTTACCGCAGAAACCTGCCCACATTACTTTACCTTTACAGAAAATGAACTTCTCAAGCGTGATGCAGATTTCAGAATGAACCCTCCTCTTAGAACAGAAACAGACAGGCAAGCTATCATAGACGGACTTCTTGATGGCACTCTCGATGCAATCTCAACAGACCATGCACCACATACTCCAGAAGAAAAAGCTGATTTTGAGAAGTCACCTAACGGAAGTATTGGTATGGAAACTTCTTTCTCGGCTTCATATACCGCTCTTGTAAGCACTGGTATTATGTCGCTCGAAAAGCTTATAAAGCTTATGTCAACAACCCCTGCAGAAATTCTTGGAATAAATGCTGGCTCACTAACAGTTGGTTCACCTGCTGATATTATGCTCTTTGACTCTAATGAAGAATGGGTAGTTGATGAAAATAAACTGCACGGAAAATCAAAAAACACACCATTTAAGGGTAAAACTCTTAAATCTCGTGTTAAATATACAATTTGTGGTGGCAGAATAGTATACACTGCAGAATAAAATTAAACGGAGGCTGATTACAATGTCATTTGACAGACTTATCGCTAAAATTATTGAAACTAAAAATCCGACAGTAGCAGGACTTGACCCAAAGCTTGATTATATTCCTGTATACATTAAAGAGGAATCCTATGCAAAATATGGCAAGAATCTTGAGGGTGCAGCAGATGCTCTCCTCACATTCAACAAGGCTCTTATTGATGCTCTTTGCGATATAGTTCCTGCTATAAAGCCACAGGCAGCTTACTATGAAATGTATGGTTTCTATGGTGTTAAGGCTCTATATGAAACTATCTCATATGCTAAAGAAAAAGGTATGTTTGTAATTACAGACGGCAAGAGAAACGACATAGGTACAACTATGGAGGCTTATGCAACTGCTCACCTTGGCAAAACAGATGTTGAGGGTGTTAAGTTTGAGGCTTTTGGTGCAGACGCACTTACTGTTAATGGTTATCTCGGAACAGACGGCATTAAGCCATTGCTCAAGATTTGTGAAGATTCTGACAAGGGAATTTTCGTACTTGTCAAAACATCTAATCCATCATCAGGCGAACTTCAAGACAGAGAGCTTGCAGACGGCAAGTCTGTATATGCAACTATGGGCGAAATGTGCGAAAACTGGGGCTCAGAGCTTGTCGGTAAATATGGATATTCAGCAGTAGGCTCTGTTGTAGGTGCAACATATCCTGCACAGCTCGGAGAATTGAGAAAATCTATGCCCCACACCTTCTTCCTTGTACCTGGATATGGTGCACAAGGTGGCGGTGCAAAAGATGTTGCTCCTGCATTTGATTCAAATGGTATTGGTGCTATTATCAATTCTTCTCGTGGAATTATGTGTGCATACAAAAAAGAAGGCTGTGACGAAAAGGATTTTGCAGCCGCCGCAAGACGAGAAGCTATCCGTATGAGAGATGACATCAATTCTGCCATTTCTGGCTGATAATCTAAGACAGGTTCTAAAATAAAAAGCTTGTAGAATCGGTGGACGGAGTCCTTGTGATTGTTAATGACAAAGTCCTTAACATCTCTTTGTTTCTAAAGAGGTAGGCTATGGACAAGTCTGTAAAAAAACGGAAAATAGAAAAAGATACCCTCTATGGTGGAATAAAGGAAACTACCATAGGGGGATTTTTTATATCAAGAAGTTACAGATATATAAGCGATTAGAAATAGAAAACATATTAATACGGGATTTTCTCTTGCTCACAAAAAGGAAGTGGAGTTATCTATTGAATATCAAGTAGCAAATATTGTGCTTTAGCTGAAAATTTCTTTTTCGTATTCAAAACCGAGTGTATCCACAGAATACATCAACTTCTACAACAATTACCGTATTCAAACAAAAACAAAACTGACTCCGCTTGAAAAACGAAATCAGTTTGTTTCTTAAAATTTAATTTTCTATCTTAAGTACACTTTTTGTACTGTCTGCACAATTTGGGGCAGGTTAGGTCACTAAGTTCACCTCTTTTATTTTTCTTATCAGTAACATTAGTTGAATAGAAAACCCTTGATAGAGTTCCCTACGAAAAACATTCCACTGGAATATTTTTCTACCCTCCTGCCCTTAACTCGGGGAAAGTTATATCAAATTACTTAGAGGATTTTTTTCTTTTTCTATACATTGCTATTGCAATAATAGAGGTACTTGAGATTAAACCAAGTGTAAACCATATAATCATATTGTCTGCACCAGTTTGAGGAACTTTTCCATTTTGATTGGAAGAATTATTAGGAATGCTCGGGGTAGATGGTTTATCAGGTGTAGCTGGTTCGCCAGGATTGCTTGGGTTATCTGGTGTAGATGGTTCACCAGGTTTGTTTGGCTTTTCAGGATTAGATGGGTTATCTGGGTCAGTGTTTTCTGTTGGTGTCATAGAAATAAGATTGAAAGTCATAGCTTCAACACTATCGTCATAATCAATATCTTCAATATTGAAATCTATGTCTTTTCCGTTAATTTTAATCTTAACACTATCAGCTAAGCGATAACCTTCTTCCCATGCGTCGCCTTTTATTCTAAAATATATACTGTATTCGTAGTTGACGCCTGGCTTGAATTTCTCAATATGTTTTTCAAAAGCCTGATTGAAGAATGGGGCTGAACATATACCTTCACCATTGACATTATCACGCCAATATTCTGCAATACCATATTTACTGTTTTCGGGTTCTGTGCCTGTGAATTTAGGAGTATCACCCACATTGAATGTCAGAGTAGCATTGTTAACCTCTATCGTATCAATTACTTTGTAATTGTCAAGAGATTCAAATGTCGTTGTGTGCATATTCTTTATAGTAAGAATACTTTCATCTTCAGAAACAGTGCAAATTGCATCATCTATATCTTCAAAACTCCAAGTGTCTTTAATCAGATATTTGGCAGTTTTATTGAACTTATATCCGTCTTTTGCTTTAAGCTCCATACCATAAGTGTAGCTACGGCCAGATTCAAATATATCATATTCATGTTTGCCTGATGAAGAGTTTACTTTGCCATCGTCACGAACCCAAAATTCGTTTATAATTTCATATTGTTGGTCTGAATCGAGTGTTACCTCACCATAAGCACGATGTTCGCTGTCTACTTTATTGCCAGGATTTATAAGTATCCAAAACCCACCTGGTGGTTTAAAGGCAATAGTTGTGTCTACATCGGTCTTTTGTGCTTGAACTGCAAGAGTCTGCCTGTTGTCAGAAAGGGGCTCAGTTGTGGTAGCCGAAGCCGCTGTGGTAGCTGATAATAGCATACAAGACGATAACAAAACCGACAGCACTTGGTTTGTTTTTTTGATTGATGTTTTTTTCATATTTTCTCAACCTCGCTTTACTAAATAATTTATTTTAGCTTTGTTTAGTTTAGGCTTTAGTTACCATAGCTAAAATACACCTCCATAGGCTTGAAATTTTTACACTTTTATTATACTATAAGATATTATAGTGTAGTGAATTATTTCCATAATGTCACTTTCCAATTTGGAAAATAATTTTTATAATTTAACACGGGGTGTATAATTATATAGAAGTGTGGGGTTTATAAGATGAAATTTAATGAAAGACTTAATGATTATATAGAAATTATAAATTGTACTGCTAAGGATTTATGTAAGGTTTCGGGTTTATCACCCTCTACTATCAGTCGCTATCGCTCAGGTGAGCGTGTGCCTGAAATTAATAGTGAGGCTTTGGAAAGACTTTGTGAAGCTATTGTTATATTAGCAGAAAATAAACAACCTAATATAACAAAAAAATCAGTTATAGATTCTTTTCTTGAATGTGATGATGTAAGTACAGCAGATAGAGAGCAATTAAGAAAAAATTTTAATACATTGATTTCAATAATGAATATAAATGTATCAAAGCTTTGTAAATATATAAACTATGATTCTTCAACAATATTCAGAATAAAGAGTGGTTCTCGTCAGCCTGCTGAGCCTGTTAAATTTGCAGAGGATGTTGCATGCTGTGTTGCGAAAGAAGTAGAGAACGATTCTCAGATAAAAATACTTTCTGAACTTTTGGAATGTTCAAATGAAGAACTTTCCGATAGTTCAAAGCGTTTTGAAAAGATAAAAGAATGGCTTATAGATGGAAAAGGCAAGAGTGATAATAACATATCAAATTTTTTAGATAAGCTAAATGAATTTGATTTAAATGAATATATTAAGGCCATACATTTTGATGAACTAAAAGTACCAACGTTGCCGTTTCAGCTTCCGACATCAAAAAGCTATTTTGGTTTAAAAAATATGATGCAGAGTGAGCTTGATTTTCTCAAGGCAACAGTTCTTTCTAAATCTATGGAACAAGTTATAATGTATAGTGATATGCCAATGGAAAGTATGGCTAAGGACGCAGATTTTCCTAAAAAGTGGATGTTTGGTATGGCTATGATGCTAAAAAAAGGCTTGCACTTAAATATGATACATAATGTTGATAGACCGTTTTCAGAAATGATGCTCGGGCTTGAAAGCTATATACCTATGTATATGACAGGTCAGATTTCGCCATATTATATAAAAGGTATACAGAATAGTGTTTTTTTGCATTTCCTTAAAGTATCAGGAACAGTTGCATTATCCGGTGAGGCTATTTCTGGTTATCATAGTGACGGAAAGTATTACCTTACAAAATCTAAGGACGAGGTTGCCTATTATAATAAGAGAGCAAACGAACTGTTAAGCAATGCACATTCCCTTATGGATATTTATAGAGAGGATAGTGTAAGTGCATTGAATGCTTTTTTATTTTCAGATGTTCACACAGAAGGAAAGAGAAGAAGTATATTATCTTCACTACCACTTTATACTATGGAGGAGAATTATTTAAAGAAGTTTTTAGAAAAACATTCTCTTTCGGAAGCAGATAAACAGAATATAATGTCTTATGCTGAACAACAAAGAAATATTGCAGGGCAAATTCTTAAAAATAATATCATTGAGGACGAAATTCCTTATATAACTAAAGAAGAATTTGAAAACTATCCTATGTCGCTCTCTCTTTCCGGAATGTTTTACGAAAATGATATACTGTATACATACAAAGACTATCTTGAACATTTAAAGCAAAGCCTGAAGTATGCAGAAAAACACCCAAATTATATTTTTAAGCAGACATCTGCACATACTTTCCGCAACTTGCAGATAATAATACATCAAGGGCAGTGGGTTATGATTTCTAAGGGAAAATCTCCGGCAATTCATTTTATAATTCATCACCCAAAGCTTAGAGAGGCAATAGAGAATTTTACTCCACCAATGCAGGAAAGTTAGTTTATATATAAGAAAATCCTATCTATTGGGCAATTTATTGCTTTAATATAGATAGGATTTTTAATATGACATAAATTTAAAAAATTTAAGACTTATTTTAATGGTTTTTTATTTTTTGATTTATCTTTTTATAAAAAAGCCAAAAGAAAAAGTAAATTACAAATGATAGTGCAATCATAATTAAAACAGAACTTATAACTATTCCTATGCCTAAACTAATTGGAAGCCAACCAGCAATAAAGGCAGTAATAAAATAAATAATAAAGCCGATGCCAAGGTGAATAAGACACTTTATTCCTTGTGAAAGCTTTTCATTTTCGTATATCAAAGTTGGCAATGCAAATGCTATTCCGACAACCGCTGAACAGATAAGCTGTTTGAGATATTCGTTTGCAGTAAAATAAATTTTGCCTTCTGAAAATGATATTATAAGCATAACAAGGCAGTTTATAGTGCAGCCCCAAGCAATTCCTAAAAAAGTTCTTCCTAAAAATTTTTTCATAAATAAAACTCCTTTCATAAACCAAGACATTTCTTAAATTCAGACAAATATTTTCTTGAGATATATTCGCTTTGTTTGTTTTTTAGAAAAAGTTTCATCATACCGCTGAATGATGGTTCAACAAAATCAATTTGTTTAAGATTTATTACTGCACTTTTTGAGATTTGTATAAAATCTTTGCCAAGTAATGATAAAAGCTCATAAAGCCTTTTCTTAGAGCGGTACTTATGGTTTTCACAATAAATAATGGTTTCTGAATTTTCAATACGAATCATATAAATTTCTGTGGGTTGAATAATAATGATTTTTTCATCATCATTTGCGGTGATAAGTTCTGATTTAGTATCAAGTAATGAAACCGCCTGTTGAACCTCTGGTGTAATTTTATTTGTATATATAACCGCATAAGGTTTATTTGTGTCGATTATTTCAATCCGAACCTTCAATTTAAAGACCTCCTTTCTGATGATATGATAATTATATATAAATGAAGTTTTGTTGTCAGCAAAATTACGCTAAGAGGTATATATTTGCTGCTGAAATTCAAATATCGAGAGTTGAAGGAGTTAATTGATTTTTAGTTTTATATAAAAATCCGCCTTTGATATAAATACCAAAGGCGGATTAAAATTTTAAGCGATAGTATTTAATTTTTCTTTGATAACAGTGATTGCCTCTTGGATTCCTTCATCGCTCATGGAAAATTCCTGACTATGCAAAATTTCGCTTTTTTCCTTGCAAAACTTTCCAGTCCAAATTTCTAAAAGTAGAGTGCGTCCTTTTTCGTCATTATCCTTTGGTGAAAGACAATAGCGAAAATTTCCTTCGCTTTCAGAAAATGGATTATCACACTGAAACCATAGTAAGAGCGGCATATCGTCGCATATCATATCTGAATCGCTCCTTAGGTGAAGTAAACAAGCTCTTCGTCAGGTTTTTTGCCCGGTTCAACTGCAAGAATATATAACACAGGGCCAACACCTTGATAAGCTGAATTATTCTCAACCTTAATCTTAGCTTTAACCTTATACCAACCTTTATTTTTAAGCTTGAGGTCAGTATTTGAGCTGCAGACAAAACCAATATAATTTATATCCTCAGCACAGCAGGTCATACAGAAGCGCCCTGCGATAAAGGTATTTTTAGGAAGCTTAGGGGATTTTGCAACAATGCCCGTATAGCTGATAACCTTACCGTCATACTTATCAGGCTCGTCCATAGCGTCAAGATAAAGTATACCGAAATCCTCGTCCTTAATCTCAACAATAGGTGCTTTAAGGTCAAATGGTAATTCGTCTTTGATGTCGTCTGGCTCGATAGAACCATCTTTATATTCAAAAACAATACTTGCTCGGCGATTCAATGCACGAACTGCATTATGGAATTTAGCCTTATCAACACCAGGCTCACAACGATTTATTGCAATCATTTCTGCGGCGGAGAATTTATCTATCATAAGCTGACGCATATTAGCATTATAAATATCAAATGTTGTAGCATCAAGCATCATCATTGTTTGATAGATTTGCCAGTTCTTAGGAAGTGCTTCGGCAAGCTGTTGAATAAGCCACATACCGTTATATTCGATAAGAACTCTTTCAGCTCTGCACTTTTTGCGAAGTTCCTCGAGGTGCTTGGCATTAAGCTCGGCTTCGTCCTCTATAACTGCTATTGTAACATTTCCACCATGGAATTTAGATGTATCGAATTCCTCGATACCCTCTTCACAAACAACAATAAGTGTTCTGTCGCCATCGTGAAAGCGTTTGTCAGACATAGATTCTTGAATGAACTGAGTTTTTCCGCCCTCAAGAAATCCCAAAAACAGATAAACAGGTATAGTCATTTAATCAAATCCTTTCGGGAGAATCTCTTAGCAATCGAAAAGTTCAGCAAGAGCAGCCTCATTAAGTTTAGAACCGATAACACAAAGCCTGCCAGTATAGTCAGCAGAACCATTTCTTACATTTGATTCCTTAGGAACGAAGTCAAAGTGAATCCATTCACCGTTTTCACCTGCAACAATGCCCTTTGCACGAAGTATGAAACCATACTTTTCAGTATCATTCAAAGCAGAGAGAATTTTTTCAATTTCTTCCTTTGTGAAGTGCTTTGCAGTTTCCTTGCCCCAGCTTGTGAATACTTCATCAGCATGGTGATGATGTCCGTTATGGTCATGACAGCAATGCTCGTGGTCACGCTCATCGTGGTCGTGATGGCAATGTTCGTGGTCATGCTCATCGTGGTCGTGGTGGCAATGCTCATGGTCATGCTCATCGTGGTCATGGTCGCAATGTTCACCGTCATGGTGATGATGTCCGCAGGTTGGGCAAACTTCAGCCTCTTTGAGGAGGTCCTCTGTGAATGAATTATCACCCTCGATTGCTGTAAGAATGTTTTTACCAGAGATTTCGCTCCATGGAGTTGTAACAACTCTTGCTTTGCTATTATGCTCACGAATAAGGGCAAGAGCGGCATCAAGCTTTTCCTGTGAAAGATTTTGAGTTCTGCTGAGAACGATAGTGCTTGCATATTCGATTTGGTTAAGATAGAACTCACCAAAATTCTTAATATACATCTTGCACTTTGTAGCATCTGCAACTGTAACAAAACCGTTAAGGCAAACCTTATCTGTTACGACAGCCTGAACAGCCTTAATAACATCTGAAAGCTTACCAACGCCTGATGGTTCAATGATGATTCTGTCAGGAGCGTAGTCCTCAAGAACCTTGCCGAGAGCCTTTTCAAAATCACCAACAAGAGAACAGCAGATACAGCCAGAATTCATTTCGTTAATCTGCACGCCAGCCTCCTTGAGGAAACCGCCGTCAATGCCGATTTCGCCGAACTCATTCTCAATTAAAACGAGCTTTTCGCCCTTAAAGGCTTCTTCGATAAGCTTTTTGATAAGTGTAGTTTTTCCTGCACCGAGAAAGCCTGAAAAAATATCAATTTTAGTCATAAAGAATCCCTTCTTCTAAGAAATTTGCATATTATAGTTTGTGTGCTATAAAATTTGCCTAATCTTTATTATATACCTTTTTTGCGATAATAGCAAGTATTCGAAAAAACACAATTTCAAGTGTCATATAAAATATAAAACCATTGCCAGAAGATTTCCTTTACAAAATGTATTTGAGGGTGTATAGTATTAGCTACAGAGTAAGATTGTGTGCGTTAAGTGTCATACGAACGGGGAGTTGTCGTATGAACGAAAAGAATTTCTTGCGGTACGCAGTCTGCATCCCGCTGTTTAATAATGTAAAGAAGTAATCTTCTTATTTCATTACAGCGATTCTGTAAAAATAAGGAGGTTTTTTTATGTTCAAAAACAAATTGAATGAAACAAAAAGTCGCAAAGCTAAGCTATCAACACAAACAATGGCAGTATTTGCAATTCTTATTGCTGCCCAGTTTGTAATTTCACAATTTCTTACATTTCAGGTGTGGAATATCAAAATAGGCTTTTCATTTGTTCCAGTAGTTATTGCCGCAAGACTTTATGGTGCAATAGGAGCTGCAGAAGTAGCAGGTATCGGCGATATTATAGGAGTGATGTTTCGCCCTGTTGGAATATGGTTTCCGCCGATTACGATTTCAGCTATGTTGGTAGGTGCTATATTTGGATTGCTTCTTAAAAAGAGTGATAGCTTTATAAGAATTTTAATTTCGGTACTTATATCAGAATTTGTTTTTAGCTTGTTTATTACACCATTATGGTTGACAATACTTTATAAAGGTAATGAAACAGATTTCTTTGCATTCTATTTTTCTACTCTTGTTTCACGCCTTTTTGTTCAGATAATACCAATGACCATAGTGAAGCTTGTTGTTATTACAGCAATGCTTAAAGCTATGGATAAGATTAAATTTGTAAGGCATATGACAGAAGTTAATACCTGAAATTTTCTATATTTATTAATATTTTCAACTCCCAATAAATAAAGGGCATCAGACGCATTTTATAAGAGTGTGTTTGATGTCCTTTTTGTTATATAATCAAAGCTTAATATAACAATTCTAAAAATATTGACAAAGTCACCATTAAATTTTATTATAATGTAAAGTTGATTTAAAGCTGAAAGGACTGAAATAATATGTCAGAATTTAAGACAAATGTTATGCGTATTCTTGATAAAGCAAAGATTACATATAAAGCACATACCTATGACCATAGTGACGGAGCTATTGATGGTGCAGCTGTTGCGGAAAAGATGGGGCAAAATCCAGAACAGGTTTTCAAAACATTGGTTACAAAGGGTGCGGGCAGAGATTATTATGTTTTTGTAGTTCCTGTATTAAAAGAACTTGATTTAAAAAAGGCAGCAAAAGCTGTCGGCGAAAAGCATGTTGAAATGATTCATGTTAAGGATATAAATAAGGTTACTGGATATATCAGAGGAGGCTGTTCACCTATCGGAATGAAAAAGCAATTTGTAACAGTATTTGATAAATCCGCCGAGAATATAGAAACAATCATAGTAAGTGCAGGAAAGATAGGTTATCAGATAGAGCTTGCACCAAAGGATTTAATTGAAATTGTTGGTGCAAAAACTGCTGAAATTACAGCGGATTAAGCAGAGGTGAAAGCTATGCCTTATTCAATAGAAATAGACCTGCATGGTCATACTGTTGAAAGTGCAAGAAGTCTTATAACTTCTACACTGAAAACCTTGCCGAAAGATGTAAGAGAGGTTTCTGTTATACATGGTTATCGTGGCGGAACAGCTCTAAGAAATATGGTGAGTAAATACTCTAATGCTAAGATAGAGAGAAAAATATTAGGACTTAATCAAGGCGTTACTATCTTTGTGATTAAGAGATAAAAATGGTTATATCGGGTATTCTGTTAAGCTGTCAGAATATCCGATATTATTTTGCTAAAAATGTAATTTTTTATATTTACTGTTGACATAAATAATATTACATTGTATAATATATATAAAATTTCAGCACTTAAAAAATAAGTATAGTATATTATTACTATTCAAAGTTAGGAGAGTTATTATGGGAGAAGAAAAAATTGGAATGGAACAAAATGAAAACACTGTTGAAGTAGCTGATGCATCAAATGATAATATTCAAAATGTAGATGCTAATAATATGAATGAAAATCAAGCTGCTGTTGATTATGAAGTAAATACAGATATAGCAGTAAAAAGTAAAAAAACAAAGGGTGTTGTAGTAGCCTTAATAATTCTTGTTATACTAATATTAGTGTCGGCGGCAGGATATTTGGTATATGATATGTTTATTGCAAAGAATGATAAAACATCAGAAGAATATACTTTGTTTTATGAAGATTTAGTTCCTGTAAAATCTGGTGATAAATGGGGATATATGAATACAGCAGGGGAACTTGCTATAAATCCTCAATTTGAATCAGCTGGAAGATTTTTTGAAGGTCTTGCAAGTGTTAAATTAAATGGAAAGTATGGATATATAGATAATACTGGAAATTTTGTTATAAATGCTCAATGGGATTATGCAGGTGCTTTTGAAGATGGTTTAGCTATTGTGGGTAATGGCAAAGAAGATTCAAAGTATGGTTATATAGATAAAACCGGAAATTATATAGTAAACCCACAATTTAGTTATGCAAGCTATTTTTATGATGATTTGGCATTGGTAAAAGCTAATGATAAATATGGCTACATAGGAAAAGATGGAAAATATGTTATAAATCCTCAATACGAATATGCTAGAGATTTTAAAAATGGAATGGCAGTTGTTTCAGTTGATTATAAATATGGATTTATAGACACAAATGGAAAATATATTATAAATCCTCAATTTGAGGATGTTGATTATAATTTGATGAGTTTCTATGAAACCAATTTTTATGATGATATGGGAATTATACCTATTAGGTCAGATAATAAGTATGGATTTATAGATTTCTCTGGAAAAATTGTTATAACACCACAGTATGATTCAATATACCCTAAGTCTAAGTCAGACTCAGAAAAATATTCATATACTGATTTACAACCTAAAACAGGTGAAGAAGGAAATTATTTGATACCTGTTGAATTGAATGAAAAATGGGGATTTATTGATAATACAGGAAAAACTATTATAAATCCACAATTTGATTCACTTACTTATTTTCATAATGGCGTGGCAATGGTAACTCTTGATGGAAAATATGGTTTTATAAATGAAGATGGTAAATATACAACCAATCCTGTTCTTGATTATGCGGAGTTTTCATATAATTATAAAAGTGGGGATTTGTGTCCTTATAGCCAAGATAATAAAATAGGATATGTAAATCCAACAGATGGTGGTGCATATATTCAGCCTCAATATGATGATGGCGGTAAATTTAATAATGGTTTTGCTATTGTAGAAAAAGATGGCAAATATGGATATATAAATTCAGAGAATGAAACCATTACTAATTTTATATATAAATCTTGCAATGATTTTAGAGATGATGGATATGCTGTTGTAAAAAAAGAAAATGATAAATTGTGTGTCATCAATAAAAACGGTGAACAGATTGGTGGAGAATACGATAGCATAGACATTTATAGTAATGAAGATAAATCAGAAACATAATTAATTTAGCTCATCACTTCGGTGATGAGCTTTTTGCTTTATGTGTAAAGATTAAGAAAAATCTTGATTTTAAGTAGATTAGTGCTTGACAAAATATATTTGGCTGTGTTAAAATCATAAATTGTGGGCGACTATTGTTTGCTGACTGAAATCTGGAAAATAAATCCCAGTTTTCGCATATTTTGCTTGTTATAGAGCCATAATAATCAGGCTCTTTAACATATATATTTTGAGCAAGGAGGTGGATTTGATTGCCAACATTTAACCAATTGGTACGCAAGGGCAGAGAGGTTTCTGAAAAGAAAGCTAAGGCTCCTGCACTCCGTAAAGGCTGGAACTCTAAGAAGCGTGTAGCTATTGACCAAAACTCTCCACAAAAGAGAGGCGTTTGCACAGCAGTTAAGACAGCTACTCCTAAGAAGCCTAACTCAGCTCTCAGAAAGATTGCCAGAGTAAGACTTTCTAACGGTATCGAAGTTACTTCCTACATTCCTGGTGTAGGTCATAACCTTCAGGAGCACAGCGTCGTTCTCATCAGAGGCGGACGTGTAAAGGACCTTCCTGGTGTTCGTTACCACATTATCAGAGGTACGCTTGACGCACAGGGTGTTGCAAAGCGTATGCAGTCCCGTTCTAAGTATGGCGCAAAGCGTCCAAAGGCTGGAGCTGCAAAATAATTTCGCATAGAGCGAAAGAAAATTCTCTAAGGATAAATGTTTAATTGATTATGCAATACAGAGATGTATTTTTATATATAGCCTCTGTATGGCAAACGGAAGAACAAAATCCTTTCGAGTACCTAAGAATTCATCATTATGAAGGAGGGAAGTAAAGTGCCAAGAAGAGGTCAAATTGCTAAGAGAGATGTCCTGCCTGATCCAGTGTATAACTCAAAGCTCGTCACTCGTCTTATCAACAACATCATGTATGACGGAAAGAAGGGTGTTTCCCAGAAAATCGTTTACGGTGCTTTTGATATTATTTCCGAGAAGACAGGCAAGGAGCCATTAGAGGTTTTTGAGCAGGCTATGGAAAATGTTATGCCTTCTTTGGAGGTTAAGGCTCGCCGTGTTGGTGGTGCTACCTATCAGGTACCTATCGAGGTTTCACCTGAGAGAAGACAGACACTTGGTCTTCGTTGGATTGCTAAGTATTCAAGACTTAGATCTGAAAAGACAATGAGAGAAAGACTTGCCGGAGAAATCCTTGATGCTGTCAACGGAACCGGCGGTGCTGCTAAGAAGCGTGAGGATACTCACAAGATGGCAGAAGCAAACAGAGCTTTCGCACATTACAGATGGTAATTGCGTACTCTATTCGGCTTAATATCCGCAAGCTGAGGACAGTATGCGTAAGCAGAAGACTTACGACAAAACATTAAGGAGGATACAAAGATGGCAAGACAAGTTTCACTTGAAATGACTCGTAATATCGGCATCATGGCTCATATCGATGCTGGTAAAACAACAACAACAGAACGTATCCTTTTCTACACCGGTATCAACCATAAAATCGGCGAGACTCATGATGGCTCTGCTACTATGGACTGGATGGTACAGGAGCAGGAAAGAGGTATTACAATTACATCTGCTGCTACTACCTGTCACTGGACTCTGCAGGAGAATTGCAAGAGAAAACCAGGTGCTCTGGAGCATCGTATCAACATCATTGATACCCCAGGACACGTTGACTTTACAGTTGAGGTTGAGCGTTCTTTGAGAGTTCTCGATGGCTCTGTAACAGTTCTTTGTGCAAAGGGTGGCGTTGAGCCTCAGTCCGAAACTGTTTGGAGACAGGCTGACAAATATGGCGTTCCACGCATGGTATATGTCAATAAGATGGATATTATGGGTGCGGACTTCTACCGTGTTGTAGAAATGATGAAGGATCGCCTTAAGTGTAATGCTGTTCCAATTCAGCTTCCTATCGGTGCTGAGGATACTTTTAAGGGTATTATCGACCTCGTAGAGATGAAGGCTGATGTCTATTATGATGATATGGGCCAAGATATGAAGGTTGAGGAAATCCCTGAAGATATGAAGGAGCTTGCTGAGAAATATAGAAGCGAGCTTATCGAGCATGTTGTAGAGCAGGACGAAGAACTTCTTGAGAAATATCTCGAGGGCGAAGAGCCAACAACAGAGCAAATCAAGAGAGTTATCCGTGAATCTACAATCGCTAACCACATGGTTCCGGTTACATGCGGAACTTCTTATAGAAATAAGGGCGTACAGAAGCTTCTCGACGCTATTGTCGATTATATGCCTTCTCCTGTTGATGTTCCTGCTATCAAGGGTATCAATCCTGATACAGAGGAAGAAGTAGAGCGTCTTTCATCTGATACAGAGCCATTCGCAGCTCTTGCATTTAAGATTGCTACTGACCCATATGTTGGTAAGCTTTGCTTCTTTAGAGTTTATTCAGGTACATTGAACGCAGGTTCAAGCGTATATAACTCTACAAAGGGCAATACAGAGCGTATCGGTCGTATTCTTCAAATGCACGCTAACCACAGACAGGATATTGAAACAGTTTATGCAGGTGACATCGCAGCAGCTGTTGGTCTTAAGAACACAACAACTGGTGATACACTTTGCGTAGAGAGTGCTCCAGTTATCCTCGAGTCTATGGAATTCCCAGACCCAGTTATCCGTGTTGCTATCGAGCCTAAGACTAAGGCTGGTCAGGAAAAAATGGGTATTGCTCTTGCAAAGCTTGCAGAAGAAGACCCAACATTCAAGGCTTATACAGACGAAGAAACAGGACAAACTATCATCGCTGGTATGGGTGAGCTTCACCTCGAAATCATAGTAGACAGACTTCTCCGTGAGTTTAAGGTTGAAGCTAATATTGGTAAGCCACAGGTTGCATACAAGGAAACAATCCGCACAACAGCAGAGGTTGATGAGAAGTATGCAAGACAGTCTGGTGGTAAAGGACAGTATGGTCATGTTAAGATTAGAATTGAGCCGAACCCAGGCAAGGGCTATGAGTTCGTCAATGCAATCGTTGGTGGTGCTATTCCTAAGGAATATATCCCAGCAGTTGACCAAGGTATCCAGGGTGCTATGCTTTCTGGTGTTCTTGCAAACTATAATGTTGTTGATGTTAAGGTTACACTTTATGATGGTTCTTATCATGAGGTTGACTCTTCAGAAATGGCATTTAAGATTGCCGGTTCTATGGCATTCAAGTCAGCTATGAGAAAGGCAGACCCTGTTCTTCTCGAGCCGATTATGAAGGTTACAGTTATCGTTCCAGAGGAATACATGGGCGATGTTATCGGTGACCTTAACTCCCGCCGTGGTATGATTCAGGGCATGGAGGCTGTTGCAGGGGCACAGAGAATCAACGCTATGGTTCCACTTTCTCAGATGTTTGGTTATGCTACTGATATGCGTTCTAAGACACAGGGCCGTGGTCAGTATGTTATGGAGCCAAGCAACTATGCAGAGGTTCCAAAGAGCATTGCTGAGGAAATTATGTCCGCAAGAAATAAAAAGGATTAATTTTGTGTAAATTTTAGTCTATTTTTATTAAAACACTTGCATTTCTCGTGATTTATTGGTAAAATGAATCCAATATGCAAATGCAGTGTATTATATTTATAGTATAGGAGGAAAATTCAAATGGCAAAGGAAAAATTTGAAAGAAACAAACCGCATATTAACATCGGTACTATCGGCCACGTTGACCACGGTAAGACAACTCTTACTGCTGCTATCACTAAGGTTCTTAACCTCGAAGGCGATGCAGATTTCGTTGACTACGCTAACATCGACAGCGCTCCAGAAGAGAGAGCTCGTGGTATCACAATTAACACAGCACACGTTGAGTATGAAACAGACAAGCGTCACTACGCTCATGTTGACTGCCCAGGACATGCTGACTACGTTAAGAACATGATTACTGGTGCTGCTCAGATGGACGGTGCTATCCTCGTTGTTTCAGCTGCTGATGGTCCTATGCCACAGACAAGAGAGCACATCCTTCTCGCTCGTCAGGTTGGTGTTCCTTACATCGTTGTATTCATGAACAAGACTGACCAAGTTGACGACCCAGAGCTTCTCGAGCTTGTTGAGATGGAAATCCGTGAGCTCCTTAACGAGTATGACTTCCCAGGCGATGATACACCTATCATCAAGGGTTCTGCATACCTCGCTCTTACTTCTACTTCTACAGACCCTAACGCTGAAGAGTACAAGTGCATCCGTGAGCTTATGGACGCTGTTGACGAGTATATCCCAACTCCTGAGCGTAAGAGTGACCTTCCTTTCCTTATGCCTGTTGAAGACGTATTCACAATCACTGGTCGTGGTACTGTTGCAACTGGTAGAGTTGAAAGAGGTACACTTAAGATGTCTGAAGAAGTTGAAATCGTTGGTCTTACAGACGAGAAGAGAACAACTGTTGTTACAGGTATCGAAATGTTCAGAAAGCTTCTCGACTTCGCTGAGGCTGGTGACAACATCGGTGTTCTTCTCCGTGGTATTCAGAGAACTGATATCGAAAGAGGTCAGGTTCTTGCAAAGCCAGGCACAATTCACCCACACACAAAGTTCAAGGGTCACGTTTACGTCTTGACAAAGGATGAAGGCGGCCGTCATACACCATTCTTCAACAACTATCGTCCACAGTTCTATTTCAGAACAACAGACGTTACAGGTACAATCTCTCTTCCAGAGGGCACAGAGATGTGCATGCCTGGTGATAACGTTGATATGGATGTTGAGCTTATCACACCTATCGCTATCGAAGAAGGCCTCCGTTTCGCTATCCGTGAGGGTGGTAGAACAGTTGGTTCAGGCGTTGTTTCTGCTATCAACGAATAATTTAAAATTGTTAAAACTTTAAATTTTTCATAAAGAATACCCGTCAGGAAACTGGCGGGTATTTTTGTTTGTTTAAGTATTTTCAACAGCTTGCACTAAAGTCGGAGAAATGATAAGTTCAATCCCAAAGCGGTCACAAATCTTATTACAGAGTATGCGTGTTTCATCGTCCATGCCTTTATCAAGGCATATTATGCGGTGATTTTCAGATGACCAATTTGCCCGTTCGTATGCGCAGCGAATACGATATTCAACATTTTCACAATGCCCTTTAATTGGAATGACAGTTATAATTTCTCCGTCATCATATTTTAAGAGCCACATAATAATTTTTCTTACTATATTTACAAGTCCAAAAATGCTTAATATTATGAATAAAACTATAAATATCTCTGGCATATTTATCACCCATAACCATAATATTCAATTTTGTATATAGGGTGCAAAAAACCGAGAATCCATATGGATTCTCGGTTTTTTAAGAATTTTGCTAAAAATGATAAAGTTTTTATTTATTTTCATTTATATAGATAAATTGGAAATTGCCTAGCTAATCATTTCCAGCTTTCTTATTCTCAAATGACAAAAACACACTAAATATTATCTCTATTACTATCATCATTGTTGCAAGAATATAATTTTCAAAATTCAAACCAACTATTAGAGATAATATTGGAATAATTATTGACAATACCATATATGTTTTTGAATTATATAACCAACTATATGGCAATAAATGTGCTCCAAATATAATAGCAATAACCATTAGCATTTTATCTGGCAATGTAGGATAAATCCACATTGCTATTAAAAGATATATCATTTGATTTGTAGAAAATAGTATTCCTAAATTATTTAATGGATTACTTTTATCTTGA
>ERZ791579.520-NODE-520-length-27551-cov-2.834667_pt1 | contig 27551 bp, 19 predicted proteins | sample MGYA00509968_ERZ791579 | MGnify/ENA primary metagenome ERZ791579 (study PRJEB30046, sample SAMN00791924) | human gut metagenome | study: EMG produced TPA metagenomics assembly of the A metagenome-wide association study of gut microbiota in type 2... | reverse complement strand
AACTGGTTATATTCTCTTGGATTAAAAGATGAAGAAGTTCGTTACCGTGATCATGACGCAGAAGAATTAAGCTTCTACAGCAAAGCTACTACTGACGTAGAGTTCCTGTTCCCATTCGGATGGGGCGAGCTTTGGGGAATCGCTGACAGAACAGACTATGACCTGACACAGCATCAGAATGTATCCAAAGAGGATATGTCTTACTTTGATGATGCGAAGGGCGAGAAATATATTCCATATGTTATTGAGCCATCATTGGGTGCTGATCGTGTGGTACTGGCATTCTTGTGTGGTGCATACGATGAAGAAAATATCGGTACAGAGGAGAAACCGGATGTGCGTACAGTACTTCATTTCCATCCGGCTTTGGCACCGGTTAAGATCGGTGTACTTCCGCTTTCTAAGAAGCTTAGCGAGTCTGCGACAAAGATTTACGAAGAGCTTTCTAAGACCTACAACTGCGAATTTGATGACCGTTGAAATATTGGTAAGAGATATCGTCGTCAGGATGAGATCGGAACACCATTCTGCATTACTTACGATTTTGATTCTGAGGAAGATGGTGCAGTTACCGTTCGTGACCGTGACACGATGGAGCAGGAGCGCGTGAAGATTGCAGATCTTCCGGCATATTTTGCAGACAAATTTGAGTTTTAAGGACTACTATCGTGAAAGATGTTTTGGTGAATGGATCGAAGTCCTGATAAATATAAGGGCAGCGTAAGTATCGCTGCCCTTTTTTGAAAATATCGAAGTATGATACAGAAGAAACGGAGGTTTGCTATGAGTAAAACATATTATGATACGCCGCTGTGGGACAGTTCACTGTCCATAGAGGAGCGCTTGGATTATTTGTTGTCAGAGATGACCTTGGAGGAAAAGATACAGAGTATGGGAACCGGCAATCCCGAGATCGAACGGCTGGGCGTTCCGGCCTTTCAAGTAGGTGGAGAAGCTGCACATGGCGTGCAGGCGCGTCATGATCAAAAATTTGATGATAATGAGCCGGATCTCACAACGATTTTTCAAAATCCTATTGGCATGAGTGCTTCGTTTGATGAAGAGTTGATCCGGAAAGCAGGAAAAGTTGTCGGAACAGAGGTGAGAGGACTGTATTCCAGAGAACATAAAGGCAGTCTTAGCGTGTGGGCACCTACGATCGATATGGAGCGCGACCCACGTTGGGGTCGTACGGAAGAAGCATATGGAGAGGATCCGTTGCTGACCGGAAAAATGGCAGGAGCCTATGTCGAGGGATTGCAGGGAGAGGATGATCATTATCTGCTTACGGCGGCAACCTTAAAACATTTTTATGCTAATAATGTGGAGGAAGGGCGTGTTTGGAAGTCGTCGACCGTTTCTCCAAGAAATAAATGGGAGTATTATTTGGAACCATTTCGTCAGGTGATCGAAGAGCATGGGGCAGAGGCGTTGATGACTGCATATAATGAGATTAACGGCGTGCCGGGAATGCTCAATCCGGAAGTGCAAAGAATCCTAAAAGATCAGTGGGGACTGCATCATGTCGTATGTGATGGTGGAGATGTTTCACAGACGGTGGATTTCCATCACTACTATGCAACACATGCAGATACGATCGTAGGAGGTTTAGCTGCCGGTATTGATTGTTTCACAGACAGCGAAGAAATGGTTTGGAACGCAGTGCGTGAGGCATTGGAAGATGGCAAGATCACGCCAGATGATCTGACGCCGGCACTTCGCTGCCATTATGGAACGCTGATCCGCTTGGGATTTTTTGATGCCAAAGGGGAGAATCCTTATGCATCCGTAGGGATGAAAGATGTTGGCACCAAAGCAAATCAGGCAGTCAGCCGAAAGATGGCGACAGAGGGAATGGTGCTTCTTCAAAATAAACAAATGCTGCCACTCGACCCGGAAGAAGATATCGCAGTGATCGGACCATTGGCAGACGTATGGTACAAAGACTGGTATTCCGGAATACCGCCGTATTTCGTCACACCACTGGATGGAATAAGAAGTCAGAGCAATGTGGCATTTGAACGTGCGGCATTACAGGCACATATTGGTATGGCAGATGGCAGCTATCTTGGCGTAGACAATGGCGGTGTAGTTTGTCGTGCAGATTTCGAGCATGCGGCACTCTTTGAATTGGAATGCTGGGACGATGAGCAGGTGACGATCCGTTTTGTGGAGAACGGTAAGTTGCTTACTGTGGAAGATGATTTTGCAAAAGGACAGGAAGGACTTGTCACAGCCAGCAAAGATGAGCCGTTTGGGTGGTTTGTTAAAGAAATTTTCCATCTTACGAATGTACAGACGGCAGAAGCTGCTATTACAGAACAGCATGGTATTTGTGCGGATGTCAGCATTAGTGCATGGAATGGAGCGGCACTTTGCTTTGATGAACTTGGGCGTTTGGGCGTAGCAAAGAGAGAGGATCAAGTGCTAGATGACCGCATCGGCGTAGCCGGTACAACGGATCAGCATAGTGTGGAGCAGACCGCCGGACTGCCGATCGTGATCGAACGGGTACGCAGTGGGCTTCAGGAAGCCAAAAAGCTTGCGGCATGTTCCGGCAAGGTGGTATTGGTTCTGGGAGCAAATCCAATGATCAATGGGAAAGAGGAGATTGACCGTAAAGATCTTAATTTACCGCCATATCAGAGCCGCCTTCTCAAAGAGATCACGGATGTCAATCCAAATGTTGTGCTGGTGCTGATAAGCAGTGTGCCATTTGCCTTGGACTGGGCAGCGAAGAATGTTCCGGCTATTCTGATCAGTGCAACCGGAAGCATGGAGATTGGCAACGCACTTGCAGATATATTGTTTGGTCAAGAAAGCCCGGCAGGACGTCTGCCAATGACGTGGTATTCTGAAAAAGCGGAATTGCCGGATATGGATGATTATGACATTATACAAGGGGAACGTACCTATCAGTACTACAACGGCAAGCCGGTTTACGCATTTGGACATGGTTTAACATACGGAGAGATCCGCTATGAAAAGATGACTGTCAGTCGTGACATGGCAGAATTGTTTGTCAATGTAACAATTAGTAATAATGGTAGATATACTACGGACGAAGTTGTACAGATTTACGGACACAAAGTGCAGTCGGCTGTCAAACGTCCGCATAGACAACTTATTGATTTTAGGCGCGTTAAGCAGATCAGACCGGGAGAAAAGCGTACAGTAACGTTCCATATCCCACAGGATCGCATGAAATATTTCGATGTCATCAGCCGTGAAATGGTATTGGAAGACGGAATGTACGAAATCTATGCCGGGGCATCCAGCGCAAATCTGCCGCTGCGGCAGGAGATTTCTTTGCTGGGAGTCACCCGTGGTGTTCGCCACGCTGGAGAACCGATTTATGCAGAGTATTTCGACACATCGTCAAATGTGGAACTGATTGAAGGAAATCCGATTGCGTCAAGGACAGATGTATGGATTCCGGCAGGAGATGTCAGCCTTGCCACACCGGATCGCCGAGATTGCGAAATGACATTGACGTTTGCTGACACAGAGCTGCCAACGGGAAAAAATAATGAAATCTGTGTAACGGTGCAGGAATGGCCGGAACGTAAAGCACCTTGGGTGGTTCGTGCATTAGTTGATGGACAGGAAATAGCAGTATTCCAAAGTGGAACGCATTTAACGCGGCGAAATACCGGGGAAGAACTCGGAACAGCGGAGCAGACTGCGGGAAAGCTTGGCGAAGAGTGTGCTTCAGCGGAGCAGGCAGCAGAAATGGCAAGACACTTAAATGGAAAATGTGTTCCTTATACTGCGTATACCAAGGGAGTGAAGCTTCCTGTTGATCTGCATAAAACATGCAAATTAACGTTGCAGGTATCCGGTGACGTCGCGATTCGCAGCGTGGTTTTACAGCCGGAAACCATAAAAGGGAATGACTATTTTAAGTAGTAGGAAGGAGTAAAAAAATTATGGAAGAAACAGGAATGAACTATTTATGGAGTGCGCGTAAGCGCAATGCATTAGGTCTGCCTTGGACATTCACAAAGTATGCATTTACAGAAGATCGTTTGTTTGTGACAACAGGATTATTGAAAACAGTGGAGGACGAGGTGCGTTTATATCGTATTTTGGATATATCGTTATCTCGCACGCTGCTACAGAAAATTTTTGGGATGGGAACGATTGCAATATCATCAGCGGATAAGACTATGGGTAATTTTAATCTGGTCAACGTCAAAAATCCGGTACAGGTTAAGGAACAGCTTTCTAAATTGATCGAAGAAAACCGTGACAAAAAACGTGTTACGAACCGTGAATATATGCATGACGATCTCGAAGACGATGATGAGCAATAATCGGGAGCCAACGTAAATTAGACGGGAGCAAACGTGAAACAACAACAGATCATAAGAATTTTATGAAAAAAGACAAAAAAAGACGGATTTTATCAAAAAAGGTCTTTTCATAATGACAGCAAGTATGTTATACTAAGCAGTAGCGATAAAGTGAACTATGGGCAAATTCTGCCCATTCGCAACAAATATTATATTAGGAGGTAACTTGACAATGGCAAACAAATGGGTCTATATGTTTAGCGAAGGCGACATGACTATGCGTAACTTGCTTGGTGGTAAGGGTGCTAACCTTGCTGAGATGACAAGCATTCTTGGTGCAGACGTAATCCCTCAGGGATTCACTGTTACAACTGAGGCATGTACACAGTACTATGAGGATGGCCGTAAGATCAACGATGAGATCATGGCACAGATCATGGACGGTGTTAAGAAGATGGAAGAGATCAACGGAAAGAAATTCGGTGATGCTCAGAATCCATTGTTAGTATCGGTTCGTTCCGGTGCTCGTGCTTCTATGCCTGGTATGATGGATACAATCCTTAACCTTGGTTTGAATGATGATGTAGTAGCATCCATGATCGCTGGTAACCCAGATCCAACATTCGAGCGTTTTGTATATGATTCATACAGACGTTTCATCCAGATGTTCTCTGATGTCGTAATGGAAGTTGGTAAGAAATATTTCGAGCAGCTCATTGACAAGATGAAAGAAGAGAAAGGTGTTCAGTACGACGTTGAGTTGACAGCAGCAGATCTTAAGACGCTGGCTGAGCAGTTCAAAGCTGAGTACAAGAACCAGTTAGGAACAGATTTCCCATCTGATCCGGTAGAGCAGATGAAATTAGCAGTAGAGGCTGTATTCCGTTCATGGGACAACCCTCGTGCAAATGTATATCGTCGTGATAACGATATCCCTTATTCTTGGGGTACAGCAGTTAACGTAATGCCTATGGTATTCGGTAACTTGAACGATGAGTCTGGTACAGGTGTTGCATTTACTCGTGACCCTGCAACAGGTGAGAACAAGTTGATGGGTGAGTTCTTGAAGAACGCACAGGGTGAAGATGTAGTAGCCGGTGTTCGTACTCCAATGCCAATCGCTCAGATGGAGCAGGAGTTCCCAGAGGCTTATAAGAAATTCTTAGAGGTATGTGAGACACTTGAGAATCACTACCATGATATGCAGGATATGGAGTTTACGATCGAGAACAAGAAGCTTTACATGCTTCAGTGCCGTAATGGTAAGAGAACAGCTCCAGCTGCTTTGAAGATCGCTTGCGATTTAGTAGATGAAGGACATAAGACAGAGGAAGAGGCAGTAGCAATGATCGATCCTCGTAACTTGGATACACTGCTTCATCCACAGTTCGATGCTGCAGCACTTAAGTCTGCTACACCAATCGGAAAAGGTTTAGGAGCTTCTCCTGGAGCAGCTTGCGGTAAGGTTGTATTTACAGCAGAAGATGCTGAAGAGTGGAACGCTCGTGGAGAGAAAGTCGTATTAGTACGTCTTGAGACTTCTCCAGAAGATATCACTGGTATGAAGGCTTCCCAGGGTATCTTAACAGTACGTGGTGGTATGACATCCCACGCAGCCGTAGTTGCACGTGGTATGGGTACATGCTGTGTATCCGGATGTGGCGATATCGCTATGGACGAAGAAAATAAGAAATTCACATTAGCTGGAAAAGAGTTCCATGAAGGAGATTACATCTCTATCGATGGTACAACAGGTAACATCTATGATGGAGCTATCAAGACAGTTGATGCTACAATCGCTGGTGAGTTCGGTCGTGTTATGGCATGGGCTGACAAATACAGAACATTAAAAGTTCGTACAAATGCAGATACTCCAGCAGATGCTAAGAAAGCTCGTGAGCTTGGTGCAGAAGGTATCGGACTTTGCCGTACAGAGCATATGTTCTTTGAGGAAGACAGAATTGCTGCATTCCGTGAGATGATCTGCTCTGATACAGTAGAAGAAAGAGAAGCTGCTCTTGAGAAGATTCTTCCATATCAGCAGGGAGACTTCGAAGCACTTTACGAAGCATTGGAAGGTAACCCAGTTACAATTCGTTTCCTTGATCCACCTCTTCATGAGTTCGTTCCAACTGAAGAAGCAGATATCGAGAAACTTGCAAAAGCTCAGGGTAAATCTGTTGAGACAATCAAGAACATCATCGCTTCTTTACATGAGTTCAACCCAATGATGGGACACAGAGGATGCCGTCTTGCAGTTACTTATCCAGAAATTGCTAAGATGCAGACAAAAGCTGTTATCCGTGCAGCTATCAACGTACAGAAGAAACATTCAGACTGGACAGTAAAACCAGAAATCATGATTCCACTTGTATGTGAAGTTAAAGAGTTAAAATACGTTAAGAAAGTTGTTGTTGAGACAGCAGATGCTGAGATCGCAGCAGCAGGCGTTAAATTAGAGTATGAAGTTGGTACTATGATCGAGATCCCAAGAGCTGCTCTTACAGCTGATGAGATCGCTACAGAAGCTGATTTCTTCTGCTTCGGTACGAACGATTTAACTCAGATGACATTTGGATTCTCTCGTGATGATGCTGGTAAGTTCTTAAATGCTTACTATGATACAAAGATCTTCGAGAACGATCCATTTGCAAAACTTGACCAGAACGGTGTTGGTAAGTTAATGGATATGGCAATCAAACTTGGTAAACCAGTAAATCCAAAACTTCATGTTGGTATCTGTGGAGAGCACGGTGGAGATCCTTCTTCCGTAGAATTCTGCCACAAGATTGGTTTAGACTATGTTTCCTGCTCACCATTCCGTGTACCAATCGCTCGTTTAGCAGCAGCTCAGGCAGCTATCAGCAATAAATAAGAGTACTCATTCTTTGGAGAAGGTTGTGTATAAAAAAACCCATATCAGCGTTGATTCGCTGATATGGGTTTTTTGGATGTCTGCAAGAAAAGAAAGTATTGTAAGTGGAATTGCATGTTCTCTATTTTCATATCTGGAATAAGTGCGCTGGTTTACATTCAGAAGCTTTGCAATATATTCCTGTGTATAATCGGAATCTTCTCTCAAATCTCGGATTCTTTGAATATTCATTTAAATGTCTCGTTTGCTTTTGTTCATAAAGAAACTAACATATGAAAATCGGTGTTATTTTTGTTTAGCAACGACTTATCGGCTTGATACTTGTCAAACTAAATGGTAAAATTAAACCACACTAGGACAGGTCTACCTTGCTGTATGTAACCCAATCCTAAGACTAAAGCTTCGGAGGAGTGTGTAAAATATGCAGGAATTAAAAAAGCTTCCAGTCGGTTTTGAGAACTTTCAGGAAATTCGGAAGTTAGACTTTTATTATGTGGATAAAACAAAATTGGTAGAGCAGCTTCTTGAAAATTGGAGTAAAGTGAATTTATTTACCAGACCACGCCGATTTGGAAAAACCTTAAATATGAGTATGCTTAAGAGCTTTTTCGAGATTGGAACAGACACAGCATTATTTGATGGCCTTTATATTTCGCAGAATGAAGAACTTTGTAAGGAATATATGGGAAAGTATCCTGTTATATTTCTGTCTCTCAAAGGTGTAGATGGACTAACATTTGAAGAAGCACGGTCTGCCCTGTGTGAGTTGATTGCTGGCGAGGTGAGACGATTTAAGTTCTTGCTGAACAGTAGCAGACTGGACAATGACGAAAAGAATATATATCGTGATTTGATTTCACTTCAAGGGGAACAGGAAACTACTCTTGCAACGAAGCTGAAATTCTCACTTAAGAAAATTTCAGAACTTTTATATCAACACTATGGTCAGAAAACGATTGTTTTGATCGACGAGTATGATGTTCCACTTGATAAGGCCTTTCAGCATGGCTATTATAGAGAAATGGTGGCACTTATTCGTGGATTGTTCGGTGAAGCACTTAAAACAAATGATTTTCTACAGTTTGCTGTATTAACAGGATGCCTTCGGGTTTCCAAAGAGAGCATCTTTACTGGCTTGAATAATTTTAAGGTTTATTCGGCAGACGATGTTCGATATGATGAAGAATTCGGCTTTACGAATGAAGAAGTAAAAAAATTGCTGGAAGACTACAATCTGCAGAAACATTTCACAGAAGTGAAGGAATGGTATGATGGCTATCGTTTTGGTAATGCAGATATTTATTGCCCATGGGATGTAATCAATTATGTTGACGATTTGGTAAGTGAGGCTAAATCGCAGCCAAAGGCATATTGGATTAACAGTAGTGGAAATGATCTTGTAAAACGATTTATCGACATGGCAGATAAAACTACAAAGGATGAAATCGAACAATTGATTGTGGGAGAGGCAGTCGAAAAGAGAATCCGTTTGGATCTGACCTACGACGAGATTGATAACAGCATTGATAATTTGTGGAGTGTTCTTTTTACAACCGGATATCTCACAAAAAATGGTGATGTAGAAAATGGGATGTATAGATTGATCATTCCAAACAAGGAAGTCAGGGAAGTCTTTCTTTTACAAATCCGTGACTGGTTTGACCAGGTAGTTGCGAATGACCACGCATCTACGGAAAAAATCAACAGGGGTTTTTTGGAAGGAAAGACAGATGACATCCAGCGGGAACTTACAATGTTTCTTGGCGAAACAATCAGCGTTTTAGATACGAAAGCAAGAAACGAAGAAAAAGAGATTTTTTATCATGGTATTCTGATCGGTATTTTAAAAAAATATTCGGGCTGGGCGGTTAAATCGAATAGAGAATCTGGTGATGGATATGCAGATATTTTGCTTAAGCCTAAGAATCCAGATGTGGGAATCGTGATAGAACTGAAATACGCACATTCCATGAATGAACTTGACAAGGCGTGTAAACGAGCTATGGGGCAGATTAAGAATCACAGATATGACACAGAACTCCGTGAGGATGGACGAAACGATATTCTTGCATATGGAATTGCATTCTGTAAAAAACGTTGCAAAGTCGTAGTTGAAAAACTATAAAATATAAAAATCAGCACTGTTTCCATCGAGGAAGCTGTGCTGATTTGTTGCTTTTTCAAGGTGAAGGAAAAAATGATTATAGACAGATCAAAACAACAGAAAAATCTTCTGGAAATGTTACAGGAAAAAAATGAATACATCAGTGCTCCATGCAATGGCAATGGAATCTGCGGAAAATGTATTGTGCGGTACAAAAGCGGAGCAACAGAACCGACGAAGCAGGATAGAGAGTTTTTATCGGAAAAGCAGTTGGAGCAAGGCTATCGTCTGGCATGCCAGTCATATCCAACGGAAGAATACAAAGTTGAAATTCCGGAACTGGAAGAAACGATAGAAGTCCTTTCGCAGTGGGAGAATCAGAGAACAGAAGAAATTCTGAAAAATACAGCAGAAGGAACGGCAGAGAAAACAGAAAATGCACTTTATGGAATCTGCATCGACATCGGAACAACGACTCTGGCGGCACTGCTTGTGAATCTGGAAACAGAAGCAGACTGCCAGACTGCCGTATCCGTTAATCACCAGAGAGCTTATGGCTCGGATGTGCTTTCAAGAATTTCTGCATCTAATGGTGGAAAAAAGTGGGAGATACAACGGTGTATCCGGCAGGATCTTCAGAAACTGATCAGGGAGCTCCTTCAAAAAGAAAAGATAACGGAACAACAGATACAAAGGATCGTGATTGCAGGAAACACAACGATGTGTCATCTGCTTCGCGGATTTTCATGTGAGACGCTGGGAGTGGCGCCTTTTCTGCCAGTTGACCTTTCATGGATGGAAGGCAGTGCTGCAGATTTTCTTGGAATGAAAGAATTGGATACAAAAGTTGTGATTTTGCCTGGGATTTCAGCGTTTGTAGGGGCTGATATCATGGCTGGCATTGCAAAAATGAATATGCACAGATCCGAAGGATATCATTTGCTGCTGGATATTGGAACGAATGGGGAGATGGTGCTTGGAAATTGCCGTCATATGTATGTGACGTCCACGTCTGCAGGACCGGCGTTTGAAGGCGGAAATATTTCCTGTGGCATGGCGGGCATTCCGGGAGTGATCTCCCATGTTTTCATGGAGGAGACAGGGAAAGCCGGATTTCAGGTGATCGGTGAAGCAGATGGAGAAAATAAGAAGAAGCAGCAGGCAATCGGAATCTGCGGAACTGGTATGATCGATCTGGTGTATGAACTCCGGAAACATCAGATGATCGATGAACATGGAACATATTCGGATCTTTATTTTGACACCGGATATGAGCTGGCAGGAAAAGTAAAATTCACGCAGAATGACATCCGGGAAATTCAGATGGCAAAAGCGGCGATCCGCGCAGGAGTGGATATTTTAGTAAAAAAAGCGGGTATTGCGTTTGACGAAGTGGACGACTGTTATCTTGCAGGTGGATTTGGAACTAAGATAGATATCACAAAGGCGGCAGGGATTGGACTGATCCCAAAAGAACTTGAGGTGAAAACGATCCCGGTCGGAAATACCGTTCTTGCAGGGACAAAAGAGGTTTTACTTGGCAGAATTTCAAAAGACGAACTTGAAAAGATCCAGACCATGGCAGATGTCATCAATCTGGCAGAAGAAAATGATTTTGAGGAGCTGTATCTCTCTTACATGGATTTTTAAGTAAACGGCAGATAAAAATTCTTGTATTGAAAAGAAAAAATAAGTCTGTTATCATATAAGTATATGGTATGTACGGAAGAAAAAAGATTTTGACAGGTGGCTGAAACCACTACAAATGGAGAAGGACTGGCACAAGGGCATATGACAAGAAAACATACAATATTAATTGTGGATGATGCAAGACATAACAGGACTGCATTGCGGGAAATTTTAAATGACAATTATATCGTGCTTGAAGCAGAAAATGGACAGAATGCATTAGCAGTTTTAGAGGAGAAGTATCAGGCGGTAACTGTGATCATTCTTGACCTGATCATGCCGGACATGAGCGGACTGGAACTCTTAGAAATTTTTCACAGGGATGCAAGGTATCAGAATATACCTGTGATCGCAATGTTGAGAGACATCAATGATGAGATCGAGTGCAAGTGTCTGGAATACGGAGCATGGGATTTTATGCGGAAACCTTATGATCCGACGATTGTGCGTTTTCGTGTAAAGAATGTGATCGATCGCAGTCAGATGAGAGTGGATGATGAATTAAAGTACCGTGCGGAGTATGATGTGCTTACCGGCATTTTGAACAAATCAAAGTTCTTTTATAATACGAGAAATATGCTGAATATTTTCGGTACGGAAGATTTTGCATTCATCAGGATCGATATTGAAAAATTCCAGCTGATCAATTCCTTTTTTGGAATGGATGAGGGTGATCATTTATTAAAGTATATGGCAGATTATCTGCAGAATGTGGAAAAAGAATATCGTTATATTACTTATGGAAGAATTGAGGCAGATATTTTTGCGGTATGCTTTTCTTATGATAATGAGAAAGAGATCACAGACTTTGTGAAGAAATTCACGAATCAGATGGAAAAATATCCTCTGGATTTTGATATCACGCCTTTCTTTGGGATATATCTTGTGAAAAACCGTGATCTTTCCATCAACGAAATGTATGACAAAGCCAATCTTGCATCCAAAAACTGTAAGGGAAATTATATCCAGAACTATTTCTTTTACACAAAAGAGATGAGTGAGGATATCATCAAGGAGCAGCGCATCATCAACAATATGAAGAATGCGCTGAAGAACGAAGAGTTTGTGCTGTATTTGCAGCCCAAATATGAACTTCAGCGAAATTCCATTGCAGGAGCAGAGGTTTTGGTGCGATGGATCACAGCAGATGGCAGGATGATATCGCCGGGAGAATTTATCCCGGTATTTGAGCGGAACGGTTTTATCCTGAAGCTGGATCAGTATGTCTGGGAAAAGACATGCCAGCTGCTTGCGGGATGGAGAGATGAGGGAAGAAAAATATTTCCGGTTTCCGTCAATATTTCGCGTGTAAGTCTTTATAATCCAAAAATTGTGGATGTGATCTGTGGACTGACAGAAAAATACAATATTCCACCGGAATGGCTGCAGTTAGAACTGACAGAGAGTGCATATACAGGAAACCCAAAAGCAATCAAAGAGATGATGGAACAGCTTCAGAAAAAAGGTTTTTCTATTTTGATGGACGATTTTGGAAGTGGTTATTCCTCGCTGAATGTACTAAAAGATATTGCGGTTGACGTCCTGAAAATTGATATGAAGTTTCTGGATGGCTCCGGAGATGATGGCAGGAGTGAAAACATTCTGGCATCGGTAGTCCGCATGGCAAAGTGGCTGAACATGCCGGTCGTAGCTGAGGGTGCGGAGCGCAAAGAGCAGGTATCGTTTCTGCACAGCATCGGATGCGAATATGTGCAGGGATTTTATTTTGCAAGACCAATGCCGGTAAAAGAATATGAAAAGCTGTTGTATGAACAGCCATACTTTGAAGATGATGAGACAAGGAGAACATCCAACGACACGAATGCCATATGGACGGCGAATATGCAGATGGAAATGATTTTCTCCAACATGATGCAGGCAGCCGCAATTTATGAGTACAGCGACGGAAATATTGAAGTGGTGCGTGTAAATGACGCTTATTTTGACATGTTTGGTTATCATGACACAGACCGTGTGCACAAAGAGATTGAGGGATCCATTGATCATGTTGACAGAGAAAGGTTTATGGATACTTTTGCACAGGTTGTGGAAAATCAAAGCACTGCGGAATGTGAAGTGAAACGTTTTCTCGAGTCTGGCAGGGAAATCTGGATCAAGCTCCGCCTGAAGTATATTAACAGGGTAGGGGAACGCCATATTATTTTTGGCTGCATTGATGATATCACGGTCCAGCGGGAGATGGACAATGAACTTGCAAAGTACCGTCTTGCACTGATGGAAGAAGAGGTAAACGAGAAAACCATGCTTGTCGTGGATGATATGGAGATTAACCGGGCATCGCTGGAGAGTATTTTTGAAACAGATTACCGTATCCTGCAGGCAGGAAATGGGGAAGAGGCACTTCGTATTTTAGAGGAACAGAATTATAAAGTGGATATGATCCTGTTAGATCTGATGATGCCTGGCATGAATGGACAGACTTTTATGCAGGAAAGGAAGAATGATCCAAGGATCTTAAATATTCCGGTGGTGATCATCACGGCGGATGATACAACAGAACAACAGGTATTGACGATGGAATTAGGTGCAAGCGATTACATTGTAAAACCGTTTATTCCGGAGATCGTGACCAGACGTGTGCAGAATGTCTGGGATTCCACAAGGCGAAAAAAAGAAGTTCTGCAGGAGCATCAGAAGTAGTGGATAAGCAAAAAAAACTGCGTGTGTTTTATTCAGATATCAGTGCCTTGCGTGACAGATCAGATCAACCACAGTTGTGGGAGTTTTTGTGCTGCGCCAGACAACAGAAAATAAAACAATGTAAAAATGAAGATGACAGGCTTCGTGCCTTTGGGGCAGGTTTGTTATTGGAATACGGTCTGCGGCAGTATGGTTACACGCAGACAATACCTGTGGGATCGCCTGCAGCAGCAGAGTTGGAGCAGACCGGACAAACACGGTCTTTGCAGCAGGTAAGATTCGTTTATGGTGAAAATGGGAAGCCATATCTTGGGACAGGACAGGGAGAACGGCTTCCGCTTATGTTTAACCTCAGCCATTCGGGCATGTATGTGGCAGCAGCTTTTGGCACAGAGGATGTAGGTGTGGATGTGGAGCTGATACGCACCGGAAAACAGAAGATCGCACAGCGTTTTTTTGCAGAAGATGAGAGAAAATATCTGGAAAAATGTTGGACGGATGAGGCTTTTACCGGAATATGGACGAGGAAGGAAGCCTATATCAAGGCGGTTGGAACAGGGATCGCAATGTCTTTGGATTCTTTTTCCACGATGGAAGAACAGGTGGGAGAATATTATCTGAAAACATGGAATGTCAAACGGGATGTCTGGCTGTCTGTCTGCCGGAAAGGGAGTGTGATCGAACGCTGTCTGCCGGAGAAAATCGCATTAGAACAGGTGTTTTTATAAGAGACAGATCTGCAGATCATAATGAGAATGGTACAGGATCAGTACCGATAGAGATGGAAAATGGAGGTTGGGATTCATGTATGACGAGTTGACCGAACAGGACATAAAAAAAATGGAAGAAGAGATTGAGTATCGGAAGCTGGTTGTGAGAAAAAATGCGCTGGAAGCAGTCAAAGAGGCACGTGCACATGGCGACCTCAGTGAAAATTTTGAATACCATGCAGCAAAAAAAGACAAAAATCAGAATGAGAGCCGTATCCGTTATCTGGAGAAAATGATCAGGACAGCAAAGATTATTTCTACGGATTCTGCGGATGATGAAGTCGGAATGAACAATACCGTTACGGTCTATTTTGAGGATGATGACGAGGAAGAAACCTATAAAATTGTCACAACCATCCGCGGCAATTCCCTGAAAAATCTGATCAGTAACGAATCGCCGCTCGGAAAAGCATTGTTGGGACACAAAATAGGTGACCGCTGTGAAGTAAAAGTAAACGATAACTATTCCTATTTTGTGGAGATACGAAAAATCGAGAATACGGTGGATGATGGAACGGATAAACTGAGAAGTTTTTAATATATAAGAAAGAAGATTGAGGAACAAAAAGATGAGATTAACAGAATTATTAAACAAAGATGAAGTGACGATTTCCTGCGAGCTTTTTCCACCAAAACAGGGTGCGCAGCTGGAAAATTATAAAAATATCGTAAAAGATATGGCGGCATTAAAGCCGGCATATATGAGTGTCACTTACGGCGCAACAGGTGGAACATCTGATTATACGGTAAAGCTTGCAGAGGAAGTACGTAACAATAACATTCCGGCGTTGGCACATCTGACCTGTGCCTCTTCCACCAGAGAAAAGGTGGCATCTGTCATTGAGGAGTTAAAGGCAGCAAATATCGAGAATATCCTTGCACTCCGTGGCGATATTCCTGCAAATGCAGATTTTCCGCTGCCGGATCAGTACAAGCACGCAAGTGAACTGATCGCAGATATCAAAGCACAGGGTGATTTCTGTATCGGTGGTGCATGCTACCCGGAAGGACACCCGGAAGCAGCAACGATTTTTGAAGATCTCGACCATTTGAAAGAGAAAGTGGATGCAGGATGCGAGTTCCTCACCACACAGATGTTTTTTGACAATAACATTTTATACAATTTTATGTACAAGGCATTAAAAAAAGGAATAGATGTTCCAATTGTAGCAGGTATTATGCCTGTCACCAACGCAAGCCAGATCAAACGCATCACATCTTTGTCCGGCAATATGGTTCCACCGAGATTTCTTGCGATCGTAGACAGGTTTGGAGACAACCCGGCAGCAATGCGTCAGGCGGGAATTGCATATGCAACAGAGCAGATCATTGATCTGATCGCCAACGGTGTCAATCATGTGCATATTTACACGATGAATAAACCGGATGTTGCAGGAGAGATTTTAGACAATCTTTCCAATATCTATGTGAGATAGTGGATGTAAAATGATTGCTTAAAGTGTGAAGAAAAATCAATATTTTTGAAATGACAGGATACCTCCTGAGCAGATGCGGGTAACAACCCCGAATCTGCCGGGAGGTATTTTTGCGTAATTGAAGAAACAAAGTGCATTTTTCGTGCGGTCTGCTGCATAAAATATTTATGTGACCATTGTGTGACCGGGGATACCTATAATAACACAAGAGTTTATAAAAAATTCAATGGATGAGCGGAGGAGATGGAGAGTGAAGAAAAAATACATGCTTATGGGAATCGCTGCAGTATTGATCCTGGTAACGATGGTTGGCGGAACGCTTGCAGCTCTGAATACAAAAAGTGAAAAGGCAGTGGCAAATATTTCCATTAAGAGTGTGGGAGTCACGGTGATCGGGGATCAGCCTGTGGCACTGGCAGACGGCGGGGAAAAAGAACCGGTTACGATCGTACCGGGGGAAACGATCGTCATGCCGAAGGCAGTACAAAACGATATCCCGGATGGTTATGATGTGTATGTAAAAGTAGTCATTTATCATGCATGGGATACAAAAAGCGGCGGACTTGTGAGTGCAGGGGAGGCGGATGATATCTATGTACATAATCAGGACTGGATCATCGGGTATGAGGATGATGAGCAGACGGTGATGTACTACACAAAGCCGCTGGCTCCAGAGCAGACGACAACAAACTTTATGGACGGAATTCATTTTAAGGAATCTATGGGAAATGGATTTGCAGATGCAGTCTATACGTTAGAATACGAAGTTACGGCAGTTCAGGCGAATAACGCAAAAGATGCGATCGCAGCAGAGCTTGGAGTGTTCCCGGAGTTTGATGAAAATGGAACGATTTTGTCTGTTTCAGAAACAAGATAACGGTTGAAGGAGATTGGATCATATGAAAATAAAAAACATGGCAGCCGTTCTGTTGCTTATTTGGACTTGTGGATTTTCATCGGTGGTCAGTGCGGCGGAAATTCAGACTGTGCAGCTGACAGAGGAAAATCAGCTTGTGTATACAAAAGATAAGACAGAACTTGCCGGTGCTTTTGATGGCATGGCACCCGGAGACAGCAGGACCGTTGTCATTAAAATTGAGAATCAAAACAGTCATAAGGCATCTTTTTTTATTTCGCAGAAGACAACGGATGCTTTGGAAGAAGCAGGAAAAGCGTCTGGCGGAGCATATGAGTTTCAGGTGGAAATCGGCAATGATACCGGAAGGATATCTTTGCTGGATGCAGATGCCGGTGGATATGCGGAAAATGTGGCAAGTGCCGAAGGTTTAGCAGAAATTACAGAATTGAATGAGTATCGTTATATGACAGCTCTGGATCCGGGGGAGTCGGCGGATGTCTATGTGACATTGACCTTAGACGGCGAGGGCATGGACAGCGCAGATGGAATTGATTATTCGCGTGCAGCAGGTGCGATGGAATTTGAATTCCGGGCGTACTATGCAGACGACAGAAAGCCGGTTGTGATCACAAATTATGTGACGGAGCACGGAGAAGACAATGTGGTGACAAAGGTTGTAAAGAAAGTGATCCCAAAGACTGTCACAGAACAGCTTGTTCCACTGGCAAATGGTGTCAGGACAGGAGATCCTCTGACAGTGACGGTATCTGCAGGAGTTCTGGTGGCAGGTATAGTGATTGTTAGTATCGCAGTGAAAAAAAGAAAGGTGGAGCGCAAGTCATGAAAAAAGTAAAAAAAATAATTACGGGCTTTCTTACGGTTTTTATCTTCATGGCGCTGGTGCTTCCAATGACAACAGTGAAAGCTTCGGAGGAGAAAGAAGCGGTGGGAAAAAGAATGTATACAGTGACATTCCGTGCGGGAAATGTTGCAAGTTTTGATACAGATAAGATCACTGTTTCCGAAGGGATGGAAGTGACAAAAAATTACATTAAAGTAAAAGTTGCAAAGGGAGATACACTTGCTTTTACAGTGCCGGGCTGGGAAAGTGATGCAAGGATGACATCATGGTTTTCTAACTGCCTGCACTATGAAAAAGAGGCAGCATATGGGTTGAAAGCTTTTAACGGTGTTGTGGGAACTGCGGTGGAACGGAATACAGAGTACGTGTTGGATTATAAGCGTCTGATCGATCCGGTTTCCTATACGGTGAGTTTCATAGACAGTCAGACGAAGGAACAGATTGCAACTCCACAGATCATCTATGGAAATGCCGAAGAAATCATTATGGTCACTCCGGTGACCGTTTCGGATTATACACCGACGGAGAGCAGTAAAACTATAAAACTGGAAAAAGGGAAAGGGAACACGGCAACGTTTGAATACCACTACACCGGGGCTGTGGAGACGATCACCAGCACGGTGACAAACGTGGTTCCGGGCACAACACGGACAGAGACAGTCGTAAGTGAGGTCGAGGAGACGGTCATCATTCCCGGAGCTGCCCAGCCGTCCGGTGTTACTGCAAATGTAGTAAATAATGCGTCAAATACAGCAGACAACCGCGCAAATGGTGGCGGTAATGCAGCAAATACAGCGGCAACGAATACAGCAAATAACGTGGCAGATAATAGTGCGAATAACGCAGACCAGAACGTAGACAATGGCAATGTTGAAATTCCGGAGGAGCAGACTCCGTTGGTCGATGGAGTTGTCGACATCGAAGAGAGCGAGACACCGTTGGCAAACACAGCAGAGGATGAGAGCACCGTTTCCGGCGATGTGGACGGGAAAGATGCCGACCTTGCAGCACAGGAGATCGATGCAGCATCTGTACCGGTGGCTGTGCCGGTGATCGGCGGTATTGCAGCAGTTTTTATTGCGGGACTGATTGCTTTCCTTGTATATAAAAATAGAAAAAGGTCGAAGTAAGCAGGATTTTTAGGTACGGTATTCGACTTTTATGGCAATGCATGCATGTTAGACTTACAGGAAAAATCTGGCAGTCAGAGCTGGAAAAGAGGAGGAGAACTGCATGCTGACGATTCGGACTCTGGGAAAATTTCAGATCAGGGATGAAGAACATATTGTGAATGAGGAAGAGATACGGTCTCCCAAAATGATAAATCTGCTGGCTTATCTGATTATTCACAGAAATCAGACACTGACTTTTTATGACATGGCAGATGCACTGTGGCAGGAGGAAGAAACGGGAAATCCGGCAGGTGCATTGAAAAATCTGATGTATCGTCTGAGAGTCTTTCTGAAGAAAAACTTTGGAGATGAGGATTTTATCCTGACCGATCATGGTTCCTACCGCTGGAATCCCAGACAGGAGGTGGCGGTGGATGCAGAACAGTTCGAACAAATGTTTGAATCTGCAAAGCAGAAAACTATTTCAGAGGGGGAGGCAATCCGGAAATTAAAAGCGGCGCTTGCACTCTATCAGGGTGATTTCATGACAAAAGTTGCAGATATGCACTGGGTGATGACGCTGAATACTTATTATCACTCTTTGTATTTAAACTGCGTCCGGTATCTGTGCGAATGTTATGTCCGCGCGGAAAAATATGAGAATCTGGAGCAGCTTTGCAGTCAGGCACTTCAGCAGGAAAGTCTCGATGAAGAGTTATATTGTTATCTGATCAAGGCTTTGGCAGGAAAAAATAAAATTGGTTCTGCCCTGGAAGTGTACGAGAATGCCTGTCGGACGTTGCAGCAGCAGCTTGGAATTTGTGGACTGTCAAAATTAAAGGGCGTTTATGACAAATTACTGAGACAGAATAAAAGCGGAAATGTGCAGGGAATTGCACAGGTACATCAGGATATTGCAGAACAGAATCCAGCGGGAGCGTTTTTGTGCGGGTATCCGGTCTTTCGGGAAATTTGCAGGCTTCAGGTGAGAAAGACAGCGCGTTTTGATGAAAATGAATATATTCTGCTTCTGACCTTAAAGGCGGGGGAGTATACCGGAAGCAGAGTCAGTGATGTAGATCTGTTCCGCATCCGCAATGCGATGCCGCATCTGGCGGAGACATTGAAAAAATCGCTCCGTCCAGGGGATGCAGTGGCACAGTTCAGTGATTCGCAGTATGTGATTTTGCTTTCTGCATGCACTTATGAGGGTGGAATGCTGGCCGCAAACCGGATTATTTCAAAATTTTATCAGGATCATAAAGTTTACCGGAATCTGAAAATCAAGATCCATATAGAGAAAGTGAAAACAGCGGAACATATTTTAAACAAATACAGTGGATGAGATCTTTGGAAGAGAAAACAGTAGATCAAAGGGCAAAAGTAAGGAGGATTCTATGAAATTTGCAGCGAGTGTAAAAAAAGTGATAGCATTCCTGTTATGTTTGGCTTTGCTGACATCCGATGTGACCGTCACCAATGCGACAAGTGTAGACACCACGGATGTTTTTACGGAAATTTCCACAGAGATGTTGAATGAGACGAAAAATGCAGGGCAGGAAAGTACCGGGCAGGAAGGAAAAATGTCAGATCCAGACGGAACAGGAAATACAGAAAAAGTCAGGAATACAGAGAACAGCGAGAGCACGAAAGTGACCAACAACATCGGGAATGCAATAGGCACGGAAGCAGTCGAAGGCACGGAAGCAGTCGAAGGCACCGAAGCAATCGAGAACACAGAAGTGACCGATGACACAGAGAGCACTGAGGCGACTGAAGCAATCGAGGAGACGGAGAAAACAGAGGAGACAGAACAACCGGAATTAAAAACCGTCTTCGACTATTCCAATGACGCAGTCCGCGTGGTCGTGACACTTTCGAATGAGACCGATCTTCCGGCAGGCGCAGAGCTTGTCGTGGCACCGGTAGCCGTCACAGCAGAAATGGAAGCATCCATCGATAAAGCGATGGAGGGCGAGTCGAAAGAAAAAGAAGAGGTTGTGGCGTATGACATCTCCTTTGTAAAAGATGGAAAAGAAGTGGAGCCAGGGGCAACCGTGCAGGTGCAGTTATCGCTTGCGCAGGTGAAAGAGGGCGATTCGGCGAGCGTGTATCATTTTGATGAGACAAAAAATGAGATGTTGGATATGAATGCGAACACTTCTGCCGACGGCGAGGTGACATTTGGCACGGATCATTTTTCAAAATATGTCATCGTCAATCATGGAGATAACAACGTGACCGTGACCATCGAACATTATGACAACAGCAAATATCAGGCGCAGGATGAGCAGAGTGCAAAAATTTACAGCGATGATGTCTGCACGATGGCACCGGGAGCAAAAATCAGCGACTACAATAAGGCGTTAAACTGGGATGTGGATCATGTGCAGGTAAACGGAGAAGCATTTTCCCAAAGTGAACTTGAAAACATTGAGATCCATGAGGACAGTGTTGTAAAAGTTTTTTATCAGGCAAAAAATACGGACTATATCGGTGAGGCATCGTTTTATGACTACGAGGTGATTCCTTATGACACAGCCGGACAGCAGAGGGCGGATCTGAGTATCAATGCAGATTCCAACTATCCGTCTGAGCAAAAAGATAACCGTTTCACGGTCGGAACGGTATCCCAGAATTTAAGTGAAAATCAATATGACACCGTCACGAAAAAAACAGGTCAAAACGGAACCACAGACGACCAGCATATCAACGTGTATACCGGAGGAACTGGAGAAAATGCAAAAAAAACAGGAATCGTTACCGGGTTAAGTGATGATTACAAAGAAGTTCTTTTCAGTGTGAATGAACCGGGCGTTTTTCCGAAAGACGGAGCAGCTGCGGCAGGGACAAAAGGACTGACAGTAAAAGAAGGATACAGGTTAAAATTTTCACAAAGTGGTGACACTTATGAACTGAAAGAAGTTTTAGACAAAGAGGACAACGTGGCAGCAACTGCGGGGGCGGATTTCCTGCCATTTGGAAATAATAATTTTTATTTTGGACTCCGCTATGACGTTACCTTTACACTTGGAGATTATATCGGGGAACTGAACTATTCTTTTACCGGGGATGATGATCTCTGGGTGATTCTGGATGGGAAACAGGTGGTCATCGATCTTGGCGGTATCCATGACGCTCTGACAGATACGGTCGATCTCTGGAAATATATTGACAGGACAGACAAAAACAAAGAACATCATCTGACCATTTTATATATGGAGCGCGGTGCAGGAAAGGCAAACTGTAACATGAAGTTTACGCTTCCGAATGCGGACGTGATCAAAGTGGTGGACGACGACGTGCCGGATATCCCGCCGGAGAAACCGGTTGATTTTACGGAGAAGGATGTGGAATATCATAAGACAGCGAAACTGACTGACTGGGAGAACAGAGAGTATCAGATTGATCTTGACGCAAGTTCGCTTGCTACCTCGCAGAGCACAGTTGAAAAAATACAGACAGTGGATGCCATGATGGTATTTGATCTGTCCGGCTCGATGAATGAAATTATGTCCGGTCAAAATCAATTAAAGGATATCGGAGAATTCAGCAGAGTGAAGAATCAGATGGATATCAATAAAGTGTACTACTGGAATAAATATGAAAAGAGTGGCTGGTGGCCATGGACATATGATAAGAGTGTCGGGATGGGAACAGCGGCTGTATCCGGTAATGTGTATGCGAAGTATCCGGTAAAATATATCGACGGACAATGGAAAAAGTATGTGGACGGCAGTTATCAGAGCATTTCAGACAGTGATGTGATGGCAGTATGGACGTCTAAGATTTCTGCGTTAAAAGACGCCGCCAGCGGATTTGTGACAGGTATTTCCGATACATCACCGGACAGTCTGGTCGGAATCGCCACCTTTTATGGCATTGGCAATGGGTGGAACAGCAGTACCGAGGGCAAATTAAACCACGGTCTTTCGAAGGTAAATAAAAATGAGATGTTAAAGTCCGTCAATGCGCTTTTTGCGGACGGCGGTACCTCTCCACAGAAAGGACTGGAGCATGCATACAGCGAATTGCAGAAGGCAGAAGATGGCAACAAAAAATATGTGATCCTGTTCTCCGACGGAGAGCCTTCGGACAGCAATGACAAAACGGAGACAGAAGCATCAGCGGTGAAGCTGAAAGAGGCAGGCTATACGGTCATCACAGTCGGGCTTGGTTTAAATAACGAGACTGCCACATGGCTGGGAGAGAAAGTGGCGTCAGCCGGCTGTGCATTTACGGCGGATACTGCGGAGGAGTTAAACAAAATCTTTCAGAACATCCAGAGCACGATCACACAGTCAAGATCCCTGACCGGAGTGCAGGTGACGGACATTATTGATGCGGAATTTGAGCTGACAGATGCCGAGATCCAACGTCTGAGAGCGGATGGCGCACAGGTAACGGTCAATGAGGATGGCACAACGACGGTCAGCTGGCTTGATCAGGAAGTAAAGCCGAAGGAAAACGGCGCCTCCGGCTGGCAGAAAACAATCCATATCGTGGCAAAAGAATCCTGTCTGGGTGGAAATAATATGACTACAAATGTAAATCCGTATTCCTTTTTAAGCTTTGGCGGCACACAGCTGGAATTGCCGCAGCCGACCGTGAATGTGAGAATTGCGTATCAGATCACAGACACAGCAGATACGATTTTTCTCGGGGAAAATCTGGAAAACTATGCAGATGATGCGGCAGTGCGCATGAAAGATGCGGACAGCGCCAGAATGTCACAGGTGTATCTGATGTTCTATACGGACAAAGGCTGCCGTGAGGAGATCACGCAGGAAAACCTGAAAAAAGAGAGACCTAAACAGGATACCACGTATTACGCAAAAGCATTTCTGCCGGTGGAGGAAGCGACAGACGATTCCAACGCAAACTCCACGTTAAACGGTGTGATCTATAAAAATGAGGCACAGGTGGAGGCAGCGCACGCGGACGGGGAAGCCTATGCAGGAAAATATGATGTAAAAGTGAAAACAGGAACGCTGATACTCACAAAGAAAATCAGTAAAAAAGATATCAGAGCGTGTGAGGGGGATCCGATTTTTACATTTAAGATCACCAATCAGACGACAGGCGATGTTTATTATAAGACGTTAAGGTTTGGAGAGAACAGCGCAGAGGATCAGACCACGACAGCCGGAATGTTCAATGTGAAAGCGCAGACGACGCTGGAAGGACTTGCGCAGGGAATCTATAAAGTAGAAGAACTTGACACGATGGGCTTTACGTTAAAAGAGTTTACCGCAGACACAAACTGTGCGTCACAGATTGCCGGAAACAGCGCACAATTTGCGGTTGGTATCCGCAGCAGAGACGAGACCTGCAGCTTTGACGCAGAGGACTTTGTCACAACAGCGGCAGATTTACATTTGCAGGCAGACTATGTGAATGTTACAGCCAAAAACAATAAGACCAGAAGCGATGGAAAACTCACGGATACAGATGCCGTGAAAAATCAATTTGTGATCCATGAAAAAGCAAATAGCACGACAGATGTTGATAATCATTCCACAACAGATGTGCGTAAATAATCGGAGGCAGTGTGTATGAAAGAAATATGGAAAAAGAAAAAAATATTTGTGATTACAATTGCACTGATTGTTGGAATTATTGGAACAGCAGCAACATTTGCAATTATCACAGCAACAGCGGGAACGGTGACCAATACGTTTCAGGCGGCAAAAGTGGCAACTGAGATTGAGGAAGAGTTTGAGGGCGGGATCAGAGCAGGCAGCACCGTGAAAAAAAATCCGAGTGTGAAAAATACCGGAATTTCGGATGTGTTTGTCCGGGCAAGGATCACGATCTCACCGGAACAGACAGAAGTGACGCTGTTAAACGGTACCTGGAACGGAACTGCTTTTTCGGAGAAAGGCAAGGCAGCGGACAGCATTGCGACCGAGCGTACGCTGTATGATCCTGACGGTGACGGGATCGGCTGGTATCAGGGCACGGACGGCTGGTTTTACTACAACAGTCCGGTTGCACCGGGGCAGAACACGGATAATTTATTTGATGCAGTAAAAATTGGAAATGTGACAAAAAATTTCGATATCACGGTTTATCAGGAGGCAGTGTTTGCCGGAAGTTATGAGGCAGGAGATAAAGCGGAGCTTCCGGTTTTGAAGGGATTTTTTGCAGAAGTAACCAAATAAGTCAGAAAGGCGCAAAAGAAAATGACAAGGAAAATTTGCAGTGTATTATCAATGGTGGTATTTCTCGGACTGCTTGTGATCGCAGGCTTTCTGTTTGTCCCGAAAATGCTTGGATATGATGAGTATGCGGTCCTGAGCGGCAGCATGGAACCCGGGATCCCGGTCGGGGCGATCGTCTATGATAAAAATTTTGCCGCGAGTGAGGCGAGGGAAGGAGCAGTCGTCACTTATCAGCTTCCGGCGGGAACGCTGGTGACGCACAGGATCATTTCGGTGGATAAGGAGGAACAGACCGTTGTCACGCAGGGAGACGCCAATAATATTGCAGATGCGGCTCCCGTTGCATGGCAGCAGATTGTCGGGGTGTATGCGTTTCATATCCCGTATCTTGGATATATTTCCATTTATGCAAAGACACCGCTCGGTATTGCGGTGGTGTGCGGTGTTTTGATCGTGCTGATCCTCTTAAACTTCATCCCGGATATTTTAGAGGAGGATAAGAAGAAAATTTCAGATACGGAATGAAGAAACGTTACTGAAATTTCTGATATATGACCGCCGTGTGACCATTGAGTGATAAAACAGTATCGTAACAAAACGGTTTCTGATAAGGCAGGAACCGCAAGTTACAGAATGGAAAGTACATAAGAATGAAAAGATTATCATGAAATGAAAAAGGAGATCAGAAATTATGAAGAAAACAAAATTAGTCACACTGCTTGGAGCGATCAGCCTGATCGGAGCAATTGGCGCAGGCAGCACATTTGCTTACTTAACGAGCACAACCGGAACCGTAACCAACACCTTTACCGTTGGAAATGTAAACTTTGATGATGATCCACTGACAGGCGGTTTATCCGAATCCAAAGTGGCAAGAGATGAAAACAGCGGTCTGTATGTGGATGCTGACGGCACCGGAAAGTGGACGGTAAAAGAAAATAAGTACGAGGATCTGGTTGCAGGAGAAGTAGTATACAAAGATCCGACCGTACACATGGCAGATGATTCACAGGACGCATGGGTATTTGCCAAAATCGTGAATGACAACCCGGAACTTACGATCGCATATGCTTCTGACTGGGTAGACGTGACAGACGCTTATAAAACAGCACAGAACTTAAACAACATTGACTACAAAGTATATGCGAAAAAAGATGTGATTTCCAAATCCGCTCATTCTACCATCTTTGAAGAAGTAACGGTCGGAAACAATGTGACAGAGGATACCACATTTACCGATATTAAAGTTTCTGCATGTGCAGTTCAGGCAGCCGGCTTTGCAAGTTACACAGACGCACTTGCACAGGTTTCTTTCAACTAAATAAAAGTTAAAACATCGGAGCAGACTTTCATAGGGACTATGAGGTCTGCTCATTTTGTGGTACAATAAAAACAGTGCAGACATTTTTTCGTGCACAGCAGAGTAAAGTGGGAGAGAAACGGGCATGAAACAAAATAAAAGTAGCCGGTCAACGGTTCTTCTTTTTCTTCTTGGCGCAGCGCTGATCGTGGCAGCACTCATTATGCTGGTGCCGGATCTTTTGAATTACAAACAGTCCAACGACACCTATGAGGCATTAAAGGAAAACTATATTTCAGAGAAAGCGGAGAATACGGAAGTGGCGGAGGAGACAGAGGGGGATGATTCGTGGTGGTATACAGATGTGGATGTGAAGCTGGAAGAACTTCAGCAGGTCAATGCGGATATTATCGGCTGGATACGGTTTGATAATCTGGAGCAGCTCAGTTATCCGGTTTTATATTCCGGGGATGATGAGAAGTATCTTCGCACGGATATTTACGGAAATCAGACGATTGCCGGATGTATTTTTATGGAGGGGATGAACACACCGGATTTCCAGGATTACCATACAATCCTATATGGGCACAACATGAAAAACTTAAGCATGTTTGGCAGCCTGAAAAAATATAAAACAGAGGATTTTTATAAAGATCATCAGTTTTTTACAATCTATACATCAGAGTGTGCGTACCGTTATCAGATTTTTGCCTACTATGATGTGCCGGAAACCGACGAAGTTTACACGGTTGGCTTTGCACCGGATGAGACTTTTCAAAAATTTATTGATAAGATGAAACAAAAGTCCTATGATGATACAGGAGTGAACGTGACGAAAGACGATCATATTATGACACTGTCGACCTGTTCCACCACGGGAAAACGTTTTGTAGTGCATGCAGTGCGCATCGGGGAACATGCGTTGGAGAAATAGAAAAGAACAACATAAGGAGAAAAACAATGAAAAGACCAGAAGAATTGAGTCATATGCTGACAGAGATGTACAATGATACGAAGGATGGAAAAATCCGCTGGAACCTCAGTGTGCAGACAACGGAAAATAATGAAGTATCCGAGAAACCGGTCGAAGTGGAGGATGGTGTTTCCTGGACGATTGATGAATGTTATGTTTCCTATTATTGCAAATATAAGGGACAGGATTTTCTGATGATCACCTATGAGATGATCAAAACTGCCGGAGATAAGGTGCATACGACCAACATGATCTTCCTCCCACCGCTTGGAATCCGCGTGTTCCAGCTGCCAATGCTGCTGCCGTATGCGGTTCAGGCGTCCGGTGTGCTGGCAAATCAGATCCACAATCTGTGGGAATTACTGCTTGCGATGAAAAAGGCAGATCCGGAGAGTGTATTTATGGAAGTGTCAGCAGGAAAACTTGTGATTGAGGATGAAAAATAACCCTT
>ERZ791579.491-NODE-491-length-28632-cov-13.383980_pt1 | contig 28632 bp, 26 predicted proteins | sample MGYA00509968_ERZ791579 | MGnify/ENA primary metagenome ERZ791579 (study PRJEB30046, sample SAMN00791924) | human gut metagenome | study: EMG produced TPA metagenomics assembly of the A metagenome-wide association study of gut microbiota in type 2... | reverse complement strand
ATACGTTCAGATATGGTAAGATGATGATAGCTCATTATGAATTTTCCTTTCGTGTAGGTTTTGTGTGGTAACTTTATTTTACACGAAAATTAATAATGAGTTTTTTATTTTTCTAGGTGTCGCATTTCATTATACAATCTATCATTTATTAATATATTTAAACATAATAAATTGATTTTGTTATGTATTTGATAGATAATAGATATAAATATGGATAAAGAGGTGAAAGCTGGAAACAGCGAATTTATGTTAAAAGCAGTTATTTTTGATTTTGATGGTACAATAGGAGACACTTTAAAATTAGTTATTGAATCAATCAGAGAAGCAGTAAGTCCTTTTATGGATAGAGAATTATCTGATGATGAAATAGCAGATACATTTGGACCTATAGAAGAAGGTAGTATTTTAAAATTTGTAGATGAAAAAGACTATGAAGAAGCTTGCAAACTATTATATGATGCTTATGCAAGATTACATAAAGAAATAACACCAAAACCATTTGCAGGTGTTGTGGATTTAATAAAATATTTAAAAAGTAAAAATCTCATTGTAATTTTGGCTACAGGTAAAGGTGCAAAAACTTGTGAAATATCTTTGAAGCAGTATCAAATGGAAAATCTTTTTGATAAAGTAAAAACTGGCTCTATAAAAGGTGGTATAAAACCACAAATGATGCAAGAAGTTATAGATGAATATAAATTATCAGCAGATGAAGTGATTTATATTGGTGATGCACCAACTGATATTGATGCAGCTAGACAAGTTGGTGTAAAAATAGTTTCTGTATTGTACGGAACAAGAATAGAAGAAGAAGCCGTAAAAGCTAAAAATCCAGATGCAATTTGTTATTCTATTGAGGACGTTAAAAAGTATTTAACTAGTTTGATTTAAGAGAAAAATAAATATTATTATTTTGTTATAATTTCATTAGAAATAGCCTATTTTCTTGTGTATTTTACTGTTTTGTGGTATTTTTAATACTAGCTGTAAGAATATATACAGCCTTTCTCATTTATTTAGATATATATTTAATGAGAAAGGATTTTTTTATTGCTGAAGATGGGAGGTACTATTATGGAAAAAGATATTACAAAAAAAATAAAACCATTTATAATTTATAGTGTTCCTATAATTCTACTTATAGCTGTTGTAGCTATTTTTGGTGTATATAAATGGAACCAGGGACAAGGAATTATTAATATTAATGATGCAAAACTCACAAGTTCTAAAGTTATGGTTGTAGCTCAAAATGATGGAACATTGACAGAGCTTCTGGTAAATGATGGTGATAAGGTAGAAGCAGGTCAAGTTATTGCTAAAATGAAAGTAGTTGTAACACCTGAACAAATTGAAGCTTTGCAAAAGGCATATGATGAAGCAAAAGTAAATTATGATAATTTAGAGCAACAAGTAAAAGCCTCTATGGTAGTAAGTCAGCCAGTAGTTACAAGTTCTTCGACAGGAAATGTAGCAGCGGCTCAAGCTAGATTAGATGCAGCCGCAGCAAATAAGCAGAAGATGGATAAATTATATTCTATAGGTGCTGTAAGTGCGACACAATATGCGGAAGCACAATCAGAATATGCAGCAGCACAAAGTGCTTTAGCGGCAGCAAGTACACCACAAGTTGTAGAACAGCAAGCAAGTGTTTCTTCTGCTCCATCTAAAGAATTATCAGAAGCGTTAGCTACGGCTCAAATTCAATTAAATCAAGCAAAAGCAGCTTTAGACCAGGCTCAATCTGATGATAATTTTGCCGATATTACAGCTCCAGTTAGTGGTATTATATATTTAACTGATTTTAAACAAGGTGATGAATTAAAACAAGGCGATGTATTCATCAATGTGGGTAATACTAAAAATTTATGGGTAGAAGCACCACTTACAGAAGAACAATATGCTAAAGTACATCAAGGTCAATTTGTTCATTATTCTGTTGATGATATGGATTTAACAGGTACTGTCTTAGAGGTAACACATCAAGATAGTGAAGATGAAGAAAATAAAAATTTAGTTACAGCAGCAAAAATTTCTTTCCCTGATGAATTAAAAGATAAAGTTTTACCTGGTGCTGATGTAACAGTTCAGATAACAATAGATAGATAGTAGTTTATGAAATAGAAACAACAATGGACGGTGAAAATTTTGCTGTTAAAGCGACTAGAAGCGTATGGATTTAAATCATTTGCAGATAAATTAGAAGTAGAATTTGATGAGGGAATAACAGCAATTGTAGGACCTAATGGAAGTGGTAAGAGTAATATTACAGATGCCATTCGTTGGGTTTTAGGGGAACAAAATGTGCGCAATTTGCGTGGAAATAAGGCAGAAGATATTATTTTCACAGGTAGCTCCACAAGAAGACCTCTTGGTGCAGCGGAAGTTTCAGTTACTTTTGATAATAGTGATGGTAAATTACCTATAGATTTTCAGGAAGTAATGATTACAAGACGCATATTTCGTTCCGGTGAAAGTGAATTTTTAATTAATAAAACAAAATGTCGTTTAAAGGATATTTATAATTTATTTGCCGACACAGGATTGGGTAAAAATTCTATAAGTGTTATTAGTCAGAATAAAGTAGATGAAGTTTTAAATACAAAGCCAGAAGAGCGAAGATATTTTTTTGAAGAATGCGCGGGAATTACTAAATATCGTGAACGAAAACGCGAAGCTGTGCGTAAATTAGATAATACACAGGCAAATGTTGTACGTTTAAATGATATTGTAAGTGAGATTGAAAAACAGTTAGAACCTTTAAAAGAACAAGCTGATAAAACTAGACGATATAATGTCATTGATAAAGAATATAAAGATTGTAGACTCACGCAGATTTTGTATAAATATGAAAATCTTTCAGCTGAAAATAATAAACTGGATTTAGAGATAAAAGGTTATGAACAAGAAAGAGCTTCATTAGAGGCTACAGTTTCTGTTTCTGAAAGTGAAAAAATAGCTAAAAAAAGTGAGATAAATAAATTAGAACAGAAAATAAAATTGCTTGGTGAAAATAATCAAAAAATCCATGAAGAAATAGAACGCAGTCGCAATCAAGCCACTTTATTACAAGAACGTATACGACAGAGTTGTCAGTCTCAACAGCGTTTAGAGGAAAGACAAAATCAGACAAAAGAAGAATTAAAAATATCTTTAGCTGATGGAGAAGAACTGAAAAGGAAAGCTCAGATTGCTAATAATACTGCAGATAAATTAGAACTTGCCTTGCAAGAAGAAAATTCAAGTGTACAAAAAGTAGAAAATGATATTAAAGCGAAAGAAGAAGAAATCAAATTAAAGCAAGAGCAAGATAATGAAAAGCGCAAGCAGATAGAAGAACAAAATAAGGTATTACTATTGTTAAAGCGAGATATGTCTGATATCGATGTAAATATTGAAAATCAGCATAGTGCGCATAAAAATGCAATTAATGAAAAAATAGAAAAAAATACAGCTAAGGAATTATTACAGGTAGAGATTGATAATATCAATAAAAAGGTACAGGCTAAACAAGAAAGTATTAATTCTCAACAAAGTAATTTAGATGAACTTATAAAAGTTTGCAAAGAAGCTACAGAATTTATCAATGAAACTCGCCAAAATGTGCGTATGGCAGAGGAAAAAGTAAAATTTTTCCAAGAAATGCAAGCATCATATGAAGGTTTTGGCAAGGCTGTAAAAAGAGTTTTAAAAGCAGATAAATCATGGCAAAATGGTATTTGTGGTGCTGTAGCCGAATTGATAAAGGTAGAAGATCCTTTTATTACAGCTATTGAAGTAGCTCTTGGCTCTGCTATGCAAAATGTAGTTACTAAAGATACTGATACTGCAAAATCAGCAATTAATTATTTGAAAGAAAATAAATTTGGTCGTGTAACTTTTATGCCACTGACTACTGTTCAGCCACATAAAAATAAACGCACTGAAATTGAACCAGGTAAACATGGTTTTATCGCTTATGCAGATGAACTTGTAAATATTGATGAAGAATATAAAGTGATAACTCAATCTTTATTGGGTAGAATTTTAGTAGTTGATGATGTGGATAACGCTTTGAAATTAGCTAAGTTATATGATTATCGTTTGCGTATCGTAACTTTAGAAGGTGAATTATTGCAACCTGGTGGTGCTATTGCTGGTGGTAGTAGCCAAAGCAAGGAAGCAGGTTATTTACACCGTAAAGGTGAGTTATTAGAATTAAAAGATTATCTAGCTAGTGAGCGTAAAGTATTGCGTGATGCGAAAAATAAATATGAAGATGATGAAGCAAAACGTGTGGCTTTAGCAGAAAATATCAATCGTTTGCAAAAAGATTGGCAAGAGTTATCTTTATTATTAGCACAGAAAAAAGTAGAATTTAAACAATTAGAAAGTTGGTTTGTAAATCAAGAAGATATCTTAAAAGCTATAGATAATCGCATATCTGCTTTAATTGTGAAAAAAACGGCTATTGAGGCAGATATTGAAAAACAAACAGCTAAAATTGCTCAAATGGAAGCTCAAGTTGATGAAAAACAAAATCTTTATGAAGATATTTACAATGAGATTGAAGTATTGAAACATGATTTAAAAATTCGTCAACAAAAGGTAATGCAAAAACAAATTAGCTGTACAGAGGCAAGACAAGAAGTCATTCGTTATAATGATAAATTGAATTTGTTGACAGGACAGGCAGAAAGATTTAAGGCATTTTTAGCTGATAGTGATAAAGAAATGGCTGGATTACAAAAAGTCATTGATGATAGTTTGGCTGAATTAAAACAATTAGAAGAATCTGTAGCTAATTTAGAAAAGTTAAAAACTGATGGTAAAGAAGAATACGATACTTTATATAAAAGACAATTAGGTATGCGAAGTGAATTGTCTGATATGGATGAAGAACGAGCTAAAATTGCAAGCAAGGTAGGCGTTATCAAGGATAAAATTCATAAATGTGAAGTAAGTGTAGCTAAATTGGAAACTGAAATTAAGCAATGCTTACAAAGTATGCAAGAAGAATATGAATTGACTCCACAAGAAGCTTTAAATCATCGTTTAGAACTTGATGAAAATGAGCTGAAATCTAAATTAAAGAAATTAGATAAAGAATTAAAAGAAATTGGTCCTGTAAATCCAAATGCTATCAACGAATATGAAACATTAAATGAACGTTATAGCTTTATGAGTAAACAAATTGAGGATTTAGTCAAAGCTAAAGAAGATTTAACGAAAATCATTGAACAGATAGATAAAACAATGTCTACACAATTTGGCTTGGCTTTTGATAAAATAAAAGTATATTTTAATGATATTTTTAAACGTTTATTTGGCGGTGGCAATGCAAAGTTAATTTTAACAAATAAAGAAGATATCTTAAGTTCAGGTATTGAAATTGAAGTAGAACCACCAGATAAAAAACCACAGAGTCTAGCTGTATTATCAGGTGGGGAAAGAACGCTTACAGTTATAGCATTACTGTTTGCATTTTTCACTTATAATCCTGCACCATTTAGCGTATTAGATGAAATTGATGCTCCATTGGATGAAGCAAATGTCAAACGTTTCGCGAAGTTTTTAAAAGATTATGCCAAACGCACTCAATTTATTTTAGTAACACATCGTAAGGGAACAATGGAGTCTGCTGATGTTATGTATGGTGTAACTATTGAAGATGCTGGTGTATCCAAGTTGATATCTGTTCGTTTAGAAGATTTTGAGGAAAGAGGTTAAAAGATGGGATTTTTTAGTAAATTAAAAGAAGGTCTTACAAAAACACGTAAATCTTTAACAGAGAAAATCGAAAAAGTAATTATTGGTTATGCTGATATTGATGATGATTTATTAGATGAATTAGAAGATGCTTTAATCCAAGCTGATGTAGGGGTAAAAACTTCTTTACAATTAATGGACGATGTTCGTGCTGGTATTAAGAAAAAACAGATTAACTCTCCTGAAGATTTAAAACCATTCTTGATTAAACGTATTACAGAGATGTTAAATGAAGGTTCTGATGAAACAAATATCGCTAAATCTGGGCCTACAGTAATTTTAGTAATCGGTGTAAACGGTGTAGGTAAAACTACAACTATTGGTAAATTAGGTAGATATTATAAAGAACAAGGCAAAAATGTCATGTTTGCAGCAGCAGATACTTTCCGTGCAGCGGCTATTGACCAATTAGAAATTTGGGGTCAAAGAGTAAATGTTCCTGTGATTAAACATGAAGAAGGTTCAGATCCAGCAGCAGTAGTATTTGATGCTGTAAAAGCTACTATCGCAAGAAAAGTGGATATACTCATCATTGATACAGCAGGACGTTTGCATAATAAAGCTAATTTAATGACAGAATTAAATAAAATTCAAAGAGTTATTAAACGTGAAATAGCAGAAGCTCCACATGAAACATTATTAGTATTAGATGCTACAACAGGACAAAATGCAATTAGCCAAGCTGAATTGTTCACAAAATCAGCTCCTATTTCTGGATTGGTATTGACTAAATTAGATGGCACTGCTAAAGGCGGTGTAGTAATTGGTTTAAAATCTGAACTTAGTATGCCAGTAAAATGGATTGGTGTTGGTGAAGGTATGGACGATTTACGACCATTTGTAGCTAATGACTTTGCAGCGGCTTTGTTTAATCAAAAAGTAGAAGAATAATATAATTAAATAATTGTCTATTTGATGATAATAAAAATAATAAAAAGAGGATAAGTATAAAACTTATCCTCTTTGTTTTTAGTAGATTGTTTTGTCTGTTTTTTGTGCAAAGTTATCAAAGGATTTTATAGTGATATCTCTACCAAACTGTTCTAAATCTAAAACGGAGATATCTTGGCATTTTCCTTCAATATAGTTGTAGATGAAATCATCTCTAAAACCAATTTTATCAGCATCTTTAGCTGTGTTTCCATAATAAACTTTTTTGATATTTGCCCAAATAGTAGCAGAAAGGCACATTGGACATGGATAGCAAGATGTATAGAGTTCACAACCTGTTAAATCATGAGTACCTAAATTTTGACAAGCATCACGAATAGCTTCAACTTCGGCATGACAAGTTGGATCATGTTTTATAAGTACACGATTATGACCGCGACCTACGATTTTGCCATCTTTTACAATAACTGCACCGAAGGGGCCACCTTCATTAGTTGTTAAATTACTATCAGCTTCTTGAGTTGCAATAAGCATAAATTCTTCTTTAGTCATAAAAAATCTCCTATTCATAATAAAATATATAGGAAAAAATAATATTTTTATTCTTTGCCTATATAAATATAAATTAAAAGCGGTAAATATGCAATAATCTTTTGGTTTTTAATAAATATTTTTATTTTTAAATAGATAGATATGATTTCTTATGATAAAATAACTAAGGATTTATTTATTTATTTATTTATGAAAGCGAGGACAAAATGAAAAAGTTTTATGACGTAGAAGAAAAAGTGCCTTTGTTGCAAGGAATTCCACTTAGTTTACAACATTTGTTTGCTATGTTTGGTTCTACAGTATTAGTTCCTTTTTTACTTCATGTAAATCCAGCAACAGCTTTATTTATGAATGGTATAGGTACAATTTTGTATTTAATCATTTGTAAAGGGAAATTACCGGCTTATTTAGGTTCTAGTTTTGCATTTATTTCTCCAGTTTTAGCAGTACTTGCTACTAGTGGACTTAGTTATGGAGATGCTCAAGGTGGATTTATAGCATTTGGTTTATCTTTTATTATTTTATCTTTTGTTGTGGGTAAATTAGGTACAGTTTGGATTGATATTATTTTACCACCAGCTGCGATGGGTGCAGTAGTGGCAGTAATTGGTCTTGAACTTGCACCGCTTGCTTTGGATATGTCTGGTTTTATCAGTGATACAATGCAATCTCAAGGCATTCCAAATGAGCTTGCAATGATTACTTCTGTATTTACATTAGCTGTGGCAATTTTGGCTTCTGTAATTGGTAGAGGATTTTTAAGTGTAATTCCTGTATTAATTGGTGTAATTGCAGGATATATCATGGCCTTTTGTTTAGGTATTGTAGATTGGTCTGGTGTAGAAGCTGCTAGTTGGGTACAAGTACCAACTTTCTATGAACCAACTTTTAATATTCACGCTATCATGATTATCATGCCTGCATTGTTTGTAGTTTTTGCTGAACATATTGGACATGTTGTTGTTACAAGTAGTATTGTAGATAGAGATTTAATTAAAAATCCGGGACTTAATCGTTCTTTATTTGCTGATGGTGTTTCTAATGTTTTATCTGGTTTTGTAGGTTCAACTCCTAATACTACTTATGGTGAAAATATGGGCGTTATGGCTATTACTCGTGTTTATAGTGTGTGGGTAATCGGTGGAGCTGCTGTTTTTGCTATTCTTTTCTCTTTTATTGGTAAAATTGCTGCTATTATTCATGCTATTCCAGTACCAGTAATGGGCGGTATTTCTGTATTGTTATTTGGTGTTATCGCTTGTTCTGGTATACGTATGCTTATAGAGAAAAAAGTTGATTATACTAGTACGAAAAATATGATACTTACTGCCGTAACTATGATAAGTGGTCTTAGTGGAGCTGCTGTAAATATCGGTCCTGTACAATTAAAAGGTATGGGTCTTGCTGTTGTCTGTGGCATGATTCTCAGCTTATCGTTTTATGTTTTTGGTAAATTGGGTATAGCTAATAAAGAATAAAGTAAAATAAAAACTCATGGGTATTTTAATCCATGAGTTTTTATTTTTATAGTTATCTACATATTTATCAAATAGTGGAAAAGTTATTTTAAAAATATACAATTGTTAAAGTTAAATAAACATCGACTTTAGAACGCTAAGATTAAGTCCAGAATTCAAATACAACTCTTGTTAAAGTTAAATAAATATAGAAATTGTAAATACTATACTAAATAACTAATTCAAATACAACTCTTGTTAAAGTTAAATTACTAATGCTGGCATTAATGCATTAGGAAATAAAATATTCAAATACAACTCTTGTTAAAGTTAAATATTTGTTCTTAGGTCTGATACAACATTATCACCAATTCAAATACAACTCTTGTTAAAGTTAAATTATGGATAAATTTGGTACTCCAACAGAAAAATACCAATTCAAATACAACTCTTGTTAAAGTTAAATTAAGCGATAGTTCTCCCATGTTTTCTTATTATCATGATTCAAATACAACTCTTGTTAAAGTTAAATTTTTTTATTCTTGTTTTCTATTTTTTTCATAACTCATTCAAATACAACTCTTGTTAAAGTTAAATTCTATATCTAAATGAATTGTAACACTTTCATCAAATTCAAATACAACTCTTGTTAAAGTTAAATTATATAAACATTAATGGTAAACGTATATATCTTGGATTCAAATACAACTCTTGTTAAAGTTAAATAGCTTTCAATGCAGCTATAGTTTCTTGAAACGCATCTATTCAAATACAACTCTTGTTAAAGTTAAATCAGAATTTTTAGAAAGGTTTACAGTTTTAAAAGAAAATTCAAATACAACTCTTGTTAAAGTTAAATTTTGATGGAAATAAAAAAGATACATCTATAGAATATGCATTCAAATACAACTCTTGTTAAAGTTAAATACTCTTTTAGTTAATCGTTCGGTTTTTATTTGTTCAATTCAAATACAACTCTTGTTAAAGTTAAATATTTTTTCTGCAGGAACGCATAAGCCAACATAAACAATTCAAATACAACTCTTGTTAAAGTTAAATTTTGATATGCGGTCTTGCTGTTCCAGTATGTGCTGAATTCAAATACAACTCTTGTTAAAGTTAAATCATAGAAATAAAATCTTTTTTAAACAATATAAATAATTCAAATACAACTCTTGTTAAAGTTAAATGAGACGCGTACTCTAAAATGATAGAGTTCGACGGTAATTCAAATACAACTCTTGTTAAAGTTAAATGATAGTAGAGAACCCGAAAGGCCATAACTTTTCTATATTCAAATACAACTCTTGTTAAAGTTAAATGATAGAAAAATCAGTATTTGTGATTTTTATTATACTATTAAAAGCATTGATATACAAGGATATTGATATTTTTTACCAGCAATAATGGTGATTTTAAAGATTTTATAAAAAGCCTTATTTTTCAGGTAATGAAAAGCTTTTTTAAGAATTTAACTGGTAAAATTAGAGATAAAATATCTTTGGCAAGTAGCATTTCTTTGGATTATTTCATCTTTTTTTCAAAGAGAAAATAATTATCTATACATGGATTGGGTTTATCATTTATATGATTGGGCATATTTTTTTCTTTGTGATATTTATTGAAAAATTCTATTATATGAAATCCGCATTTATTTATATAAAAATGTATATTTCTTTGTTCAAAATATGGCGTAATTGTTCTCCATGTGATTGTATCGGGATATTTTTTCTCAATGGTTTTCCATGTTGCAAGACCCAAACCGTCTCCATGATATTTTGGTGATATGAAAAATAAATCTAAAGAATTATAATGAGTATTTTTATCTATCATGAGAACAACACCGCCGGCACATTGATTATTATAAATAATGTGGAAAACTTCTGCATTTTTAGCAGTAAGTGAGGATAATATATCGTTTTTAGATGGAAGATATTCATTTGTGCCAAATTTTTCAATAATTGCAGGAGAAAAAGCCTCTTGTAAATTTTTGATAAATGTAGGATATTCTTTGGGAATTACTGGTTTTAATTCAATATCAAGGTTTTGGGACATAAAAAATTCCTTTCTATTAGTTGAATATGATTAAATACCATAAATAGTTTTACATAAATTAATGCCTGTTTTAGTTTTAAAAATTCTATTTAATGCATTTTCTACAGCTTGTTTTGAACAATTATCTTCATGAAGATTTACTAAGAAATCTGCTTCTATTAGGATTTGGTAATCTAAATCGTCAATATTATTGTAAGTATGATGATGAGCAATCAAGAAACATACTCTATCTATTACAGCAGTATCTACTTGGAGTTTTTCAAGTATTTCTCTAGCAGGTGCAGGGCCTTCTAATTCTTGATATTTGCCATTGCTACTGTTGTATTTTTGTTCAGCAATTTTTATGCCGATATCATGCATTAAACCAGCGATTTCTAAAATATACAATTTATCTGAAGGTAAGTTTTCTTGTTCAGCTATGAATTTTGCAAAGCTATGTACTTTAAGAAAATGTTGAATGCGTTTAGGGTCGCCCTGATAATAATTAATCATTTCTAGTAATACAGTATTTATATTTGCCATAATAAAAGCCTCCTAAGTATAGTTTTGTTTCAGAAAATAGAAATCAAGGGAAAATTTTAATTTTATTTTAATACAATTTTAATATGATATACAAGCATAATCAGTATAAATTTTGTATAATTATTTTTGTAGTGCAGGATTTTAAAAGGGTTTATTAGAATTTAATAAGTATAATAAAATATAGGAGAATAAAAATTATGTTTAGTTTTATTATGTTTTTAGCAGTTATAACGACTATTTTGGCTTTTATTGGGTTTGATATGATAACACATTTTAGTGATATTGTGAATTTGATAGGAGCAGTAGCTTTAGGTGTAGGCGTCTTTTTGACATTTAAACCAAATAAGAAAAAGCAGATTAGTTTAGATTTAGATGATAGTGAAAATAGTAAATTATTGCAGGAAAATTATCAAAAAGCGTTAGAGGATTATAATTATATAAAAGGCTCATTGAAATATATTAGAGATAGTGAATTAAAAATGCATGTGCAAGATATGCAAAAGGTATCTTTGAATATTTTACAATATCTACAAAAACACCCAGAAAAAATTACTCTAGCTAGAAGATTTATCGATTATTATCAAGATACTGTGGCTGGTTTAATTGAAAAGTATGTAGAAATAGAAAATACGCAGTTAAATACAGATAGTGTAAATGATATAAAGGAAAGAACAAAAAATACTTTATATGGATTGAGTAATGCTTATACAGAGCAATTTGAAAAATTGATAAATGACCAGTTATTAGATATGGATGCGGAATTAAAGGTTATGGAAAATACAATAAAAGCAGATGGTTTTGATGTGAAAAAGCAAGACCGCACTCAAGAGATAAAATCTGGCTTTAGCTATAGACGTAAAAATTGTATGCACGATAAACCTATGCAGAAAATGCGTTGGCAATTAAAACATTTACCAGAAAGATTTTTTGATAGTGATGAAGTTTTGCGTAAAAAATTAATTGCTGGAGGTCTAGGAATTTTATTTGGCGGTTTTGGCGCACATAAATTTTATTTAGGCAAAACTTTTATGGGAATTTTTTATTTATTATTCTCATGGACAGGCATACCTTTTATTGCGGGATTTATAGAAGGTATACGCTATTTATTTATGGATAAAGATGATTTTTATCGCAATTTTTTTGATAATATGAATAGAGGGTGAAACTTATGGCAGATATTAGTTTAGATGATTTAATCAAAGCAAAAACACAAACAATGGACAATAATGCTGATGCTCAAAATTGGCAAGTAATGACAAAAAAAGAAGAGATTGAGCAGGTTACAAAGCAAACAGAATTGATTTCACCGGAAGATAGAAAACGTATTGATGAAATAAAAGAAAATATAGATTTGACGAATTCGCAGACTTCTGTACAATATGGCATAAATGCGCAACGAAATATAGCAGAGTTTTCAGATAGTATTTTGAATAATATTCGAAGTAAAGATAGTGGGCATGTTGGCGATTTGTTAAGCAATTTAGTAGTAAAAGTAAAAGGTTTTGATGTAGATAGTAAAAACAGTGGCGGATTTATAAAAAAAATTCCTATTTTAGGCTCATTAGTTGGCAGTGCTAAAAGTATGATGGCAGAATATGATAAATTATCTGTACAGATTGATAAGATACAAGGCGAATTAGATAAAGCCCGCATGAGCATGATGAAAGATATTGTGATGTTTGATACTATGTATCAGCGCAATTTAGAGTATTTTAAAGAATTGCAGTTATATATTAAAGCTGGCGAAGAAAAAATCTTAGAATTGCAACAACATACTATTCCTAAATTGCGCATGGAAGCTGTAAATTCTCAAAATCAAATGGCAGTGCAGGTAGTCAGTGATTTTGAAAATGCTGTCAGTCGTTTTGAGAAAAAAGTTCATGATTTGAAATTGAGTAAAACAATAGCTATACAGACAGCACCACAGATACGTCTTATTCAAAATAATGATAAAGTTTTAGTTGATAAGGTGCAAAGTGCTATTTATAATACTATTCCATTATGGAAAAGTCAGATTGTAATTGCGCTTGGTTTATCTAGACAGCAAAAAGTTTTACAGATGCAACGTGAAGTAACAGATACTACAAATGAATTATTGCGACGCAATGCTGAAATGTTGAAACAAAATACAATAGAGACAGCACGTGAAACAGAACGTGGAATTGTAGATATCGAAACTGTAAAAAAAGTAAATGAAGATTTGATTTCTACTATTGAAGAAACTATTAAAATTCAAAAGGATGGACGTGAACGTCGTAAATTAGCAGAAGCTGAACTTGTACAAATTGAAGATAAATTAAAACAAACTTTATTGGCTCATCGTTAAAATATCATTAAATAAGCTATAAAAAATATAAAAAGGATAATCCTAAAATAAGTGGATTATCCTTTTTGTTATCAATAAAAATAAAAAACCATCAGCAAATTTGAATAAACTGATGGCTTTAATTTTATAAATTATTTATTTAATGTATCTTGACAGAAATTGATAAAAGATTGAGCAGCTTTGGAGATATATCTATCTTTTTTCCATGCAAGTCCAACATCTACAAATATAGGGTCTTCTATTGGTAATGTTTTAATATGTGGTGTATCTTGAACTACGAAGTCTAAGAGGAATGCCATACCAACATTACTGGAGATAAGACCTTTTATCGTTTCGATTTGGTTTGATTCTAAGATAATATTTGGTTGAATATTGTGTTCTTTGAGTTTTTGTTGAATTAAATTACGGATAAAAGAACCTTCTTTTAACATAATTAAATCAATATTACTTACATCGCTCCAAGATAAAGAATCTTTTTGAGCAAGTGGGCTATCTTCAGGAACACAAGCTATTACTTGGTTAGTAGACATTGGCAATAACTGTAAACTAGGAGAAGCATTGGAGATGATGACAATACCAAAATCTAATTCATCACGTTCTAAGGATTCACGAATAGACATAGAGCCTTTTTCATAAAGATAAATATCTAAATGAGCGAATTTTTTCTGGAAACCAGAGAAAATTTTTGGGAAAAGATATGCTCCGATCATAGAAGGAATACCAATTTTGATAGTGCCTTTTTGAAGTTGTTTATAGTCATTAACTTCTAAAACGGCATCTTGAATATTACGCAAAGCAAGTTCAATGCGATTTAAAAATACAGCTCCTTCTGGTGTGAGTGATAATTGTTTTTGGCTACGTTCAAAAAGTTGTATGCCAAGTTCTGCTTCTAATTTTTTTATAGCAACTGTAATATTTGGTTGAGAAACAGAAAGCCGTTTGGCTGCTCTAGTAATATTTTTTAAACGGCTAGTCATTTGAAAGTATTCTAGTTGTTTAAGTTCCATATAATCCTCCTATTGAAAATATCTTATGTATAATAAATTTTATTAATTAACACATAGATATTATAGCATAAAAATAGCATATATCCAATATTTTATTTATTATAAATGTTTTTTGCCATAAGTTTTATCTATTATGTAAAAAAAGTATAAAAAATATATAAAATTTTTAGAAATTTAAAGGAATAATAAATTTTTTATAGAATTATATATTCATATGGTAAATCAAAGTAATAAATACTATGAAAAATTAACATAGATAAAAGAGAGGTTGATTACAATGATGAATAACTATTCTAGCCAAGATTTCTTATCTGTAGCAAGAAGAATAACTTATGACGCAACAATTCCTGAATTACTTGAAGAAGCGGTTAGAAATCATGAAGGACGTTTATCTGATAAAGGTGCGATTTGTGTAACTACTGGTAAACATACAGGTCGTTCACCTAAAGATAGATTTATTGTTGATACTCCAGACATTCATGATTTAATACATTGGTCAAATACAAATCAACCATGTTCGGAAAATACATTTAATCGTCTTTATGAAAAAATGAAAGATTATGCTAAAGACCATCAATTATTTGTAACGGATGCTTTAGTTGGTGCAGACCCTGCATACAAATTACAAATAAAATGCATTAATGAGCATGCTTGGCATCATTTATTCTTAAAACAATTATTTATTAGACCAAAAACTAAACTCACTACACCTGCTGAATTTACACTTATTTGTATGCCTAGTGTAAAAGCTAATCCAATTGAAGATGGTACACATTCTGAAACTTTTATTATTGTTAATTTCAGCAAAAAAATGGTATTAATCGGTGGCGGTGCTTATGCAGGTGAAATGAAAAAAGCTATTTTCTCTGTTATGAACTTCATTCTTCCTCAACGTGGTGTTTTATCCATGCACTGCTCTGCAAATGTAGGTAAAGATGGAAATTCTGCATTATTCTTTGGTTTAAGTGGTACAGGTAAAACAACTTTATCTGCTGACCCTAATCGTTCTTTAATCGGTGATGATGAACATGGTTGGAGTGAACATGGTATCTTCAATGTTGAAGGTGGTTGCTATGCAAAAACTATAAAAATTACACCTGAAAGTGAACCAGAAATTTATAATGCAATTCAATATGGAACTGTTTTGGAAAATGTTTATATCAATCCATATACTCGTGAACCAGATTTCTTTGATGCTAGATTTACACAAAATACGCGTACAGCTTATCCAATAGAAAATATTACAAATGCCATCGTACCAAGTATGGCAGGTCATCCAAATGCAATTATCTTCTTAACTGCAGATGCTTTTGGTGTATTACCTCCTATTGCAAAACTCACTAAAGAACAAGCTATGTATCACTTCTTATCCGGTTATACAAGTAAAGTTGCTGGTACTGAACGTGGTATTACAGAACCACAAGCAACATTCTCCATTGGTTTTGGTGAACCATTCTTCCCATTACCACCATTACAATATGCTAGATTATTAGGTGAAAAAATCAATCAATATAATACTAGCGTATATCTTGTTAATACTGGTTGGACTGGCGGTCCATATGGCATTGGTAAGCGTATGGAATTAAAATACACTAGAGCTATGATTTCTGCTGCTTTAGATGGTAAATTGGATGATGTTACTTGGACTAAACATGAATATTTCCAATTAAATATTCCAGATAGCTGCCCAGGTGTACCAAGTGAAGTATTAAATCCAGAAAATACTTGGATGGATAAAAAAGCATATAAAAATCAAGCTGAAAAATTAGTAAGATTGTTCGCTGAAAATGTTAAACGTTTCGCAGGCGAAATGCCAGAAGAAATTTTAAATGCTGGGCCAAGACTTGAAGAGTAAAAAAAGCCTTATTTTATAAGGAAAAATTTTAAAATAGATTTAAATTTTTTGAGTAGGTTTAAATTTTTAGATAACAAAATGGTAACAAATACCAAAATAGATGGTAACAAATTTTAAAGCAACGTGATATAATATGTATGCGGAGCTCCAGTATCTCTACGGGGACTGGCGCGAGGCTCTTTCTATTGAAAAGATAGAGCCTTAAAAAATAATTTAAAAGTTCGTTAATTAATGGAGAGTATTGAGTGCCACATTGTTTAACCTGCTTTTTCACAATCATACCTGCGATGATTTCTTTAAAAATAATAATTTCTTAAAACGCAGGAAAGCCTAGCAATTTTGCTAGGCTTTTTTTATTGTTTTAATATAATTTTTTAATAGTTCTTTGTTTTTTTCCAATTTATATAAATATTGTATTAGCTCTTGATAATCGTTTATACAAGTATAAATTACATCTGGAGGACCAATAAAATTATTCTTAAGTACTGTTAAATATATTCCTTCTTTTCCTACAGGGTTGCCTATATGTGCTTCCATGTTATCAATAAATTTTTCACCATTAACGTTTATAGATATAACAATTGTATATTCATCATCAATATCTTTTTCTAACGTTATAGTTACTCCGCCTTTAGTAAAACTTTTTGGTAAATCCTGTTCTATGGGTTCTTTATTATTAAACTCATCGATTAAATCAAAACGGTCTTTTACTATATTGGCATAAATACGCCAACGCCCTTTTTTGTTGGATTTTTCTATAAAATCAATAATATTATTATAGTTTTCGGACGTATAGAAGATGCCATCTTCAAATTCAGCTCTATATTCAAACATATACATCACTCCTTATTAAACATAAGAGCAGGTATAAAACCTGCCCTTTTATTTTAATATGAATTTTTGTTTATCTCCATATTTTCTTTAGTTATTACTATGTCATAGTTCAATGAATGGATTTTTATTTTATCTATTGGGATATTTTTATAAATAATTAATTCTCTATATGGAATTTTGTTTACATCGCTAAAATATTCAGTTTTCCCATTCGTAGATAACTCAACACTTATGCTGTTTTCTTGCAAAAATGAAAGTGCAGCATATTTTATTACATCATTATTTAATTTTAAGTAATCTATAGTTTTGTTAATTCTAGCCTTAAAATCTTTCTTTTCAAGTTCTTTAATTAATCCTTCCATAGCAATAGATTCATAAAAATTATTGCTTCTAAAATCATGAGCAATCATATCATAAATATTGTTTTTCCAATCTTTATATTCTAGCTCATTTCTTCTTCTTTCTGGGCGATGCAATATTTCTTCTGCATTTTCTAATTCTCTAACAGGGACTACTTTGAAATTACCATTAATTACACCGTTATAACAACTATCTACTACATATACAATAGCTTCTTCAGTATAAGCGTCCAGCACCATTTCAATGCAATCTTTACCATTTACACGATGATGTTCATCTAAACGGAAAAAATACTCATTTATTTCAAAAACAACATGAATGTTTTCAATAAATTCAAATATATTCATGTTAGTCATTTTATTTTTTAAATCGTTCCAACGCTTATCTTGAGTTGTTGGTTCTGCTGGTAGAACTGGATTGTTTAAATCCAGCTCTACACCTTTATAGTAAAATCTCATATCATCACGTATTTTTAAATTTTTTAATTCTTCTAATGAATTTACTTTATATAACTTTTTAAAAGTTCTATCCTTGAAATCGTGCTTTTCAATTATTTTAATCATGTTTTATTTCTCCTTTAATAAAAGCATTCACAATTAACTAACCATTTATTTTTTCTATAATCAAATTTAATAACAGAACGCCAATCATTCGCCCAACTATCACTAAATACATCACCATGATAGCAAGTGTATTCTAATCTGCTATTGTCAACTCTAAAATCCAAAAATTTTGATGGTATGTTTTTTATCCATTTGTTATTTTTTATTTCATGTTTTAATATTTTTATTCCTGTATCTTCATCACAGTCATTTATTTCATTAAAAATATCACGAATTATAATATTGAAAATTTGTTGTTGTCCAGCGAATTTAAAAGCAGTTAAAGCTTCTATATCCTCATCAAATTTTTTCCATGAGTATTTGTTTTCTTCATGTTCATAATAGAACCATTCTGTAATAGTTTCACCATCACGTTCAATATTTTTTGCGTCAATAATGTTCCAGTAAAAATCTTCTGCCCCATCGCCGTTTGATATTTTTGTTTTATTATATGGTGATACCTTAATGTTTGGATCTAACAAGAATTTCTCTTCAATTTCTTTATAAAATGTGTATTTTATAACTGTCTTTAAATCTTTAGAATAAGCTATTAGCATTTCTACTCTATCATAGAATATTTTTACATCTAGCATTGGCTGGAAATCAAGTTGCTTTAATAAAGATAATCCCTTTTCAAATGACATTAACTCTATCATTTGGTGTAAATTTTTAGTTAATGTTTCTATGTCAGATGGATCTGCATCTAGTGGTAAATACATTGCTCCAATTTTTTTTACTACATATACAGAACCTAAATAAACAGTGGATTTAGCAGCTAATTTTGCTTCTTCTAAAGAGGTGTATTCTTTATTGTCATGGTAGGTGTATCCGTTTGGATCCATATATTCTAATGCGTAAATTAAATTTTTGTTTTTCATTGTTATTCCTCCTAAATTCATTTGCTGATTTCATTATAGTACTCAATGGGTACAAAGTCAAGAAGATTTTGATAGGTTTTCTAGTTTTTCTATCAATAATTTTTGTACATATAATGGTGGTGTTCTTATTTCTAATTCCCAATTTCTTATGGTATTTCTGGATATTAATAATATTTTTCCTAATTCTTCTTGAGTTAAACCCAAACTTGTACGTAGTTGTTTAAAATCTTTACCAAAGTTGTTATTCATCAAGAATACCTCCTAAAATTATCTATATAAACATTATATACCCAATGAGTACATTTATAAATACTTTATTTTATTTTTTTATTAGTGTAATCACTGGTGTGTTTTTTGGTGTATAATATATAAAAATATTCCTTCGTATTTAAAGCGTATATCATCATCTGGTATACGTTTTTTGTTTTGCTCATTTTTACTATATATTATATATAGATGCATTATCATTTTTAATCATAAAAAGCCGTCATTTCCTCTTAGATTATAAGAGTTTATGGCGGTTTTTTTATTGACACTAAAATTGTGTATTTTTAATAGCTAAAATGGTTATTTTATGCAGTTAAAAAAGTTGGTTGTATTTGTACAATTGCGCATTAAAAAAACGTTTCCCCCTAAAATAACTAATTAGATTGCGCATTTGCCTATTTTATTTGCGCACGTTTTTTTATCTGCATAGAAATTGCGCACTTAATTTAAGATTGCGCATTTGCGCAAAACAAATAAAAGAAAGGAGTATTTTGACAATGAGTAAAGATGTTGTTGTTAAGCAAAGTCTAATAGATACTGCCACTGGTGAAGTCGTAAAGCAAAAGGAGTTTTATGTTAAAAATAAATTTGATGCAGAAAAGGGATATTATTTTACATCACAAAAAAATCGTATCAGCATTTTTCCCAGCAATATGCATGAAGAACTAACCGACGCAGATATTGGAAAAATGTTTAAGCTTTCTAAACACTTACAAGCTAATACAAATTTGTTAGTATATCGCAGTGGCAATAATATTAAACCAATGCAAATTAAACACATCGCAAAGCTTCTGGAAATTTCCGAACGTTCATGTGTAAGATTTATAAATAAAATGATTAAGTTGCACGCGATGGAAAAAACAGTTGAGAAAAATTTTAAGTTTCCTTTTATGTGCTATAAAAAATATTTTATGTGTCCAACGGTATTTTTCTGTGGCTGCTGGCTTAATTATAATTTATACATCATGTTTAAGCGTGATTTGGATAGAATTTTGCCGAATTGGGTTATTTCTAAATTTAATTCTAAAAATTAGAGCCGTTTTAAGAGTGTCTTATTTTTGCAGGTATAATTATATTAACCACTAAAAGAAAAACGCTTAAAACGGCTCTAAGAAGCTCAAAATTTTCAAGAAAACGAGAAAATTTAAGTATTTGAGGTGTTTTTATGGGAAAATACCTAAAAAGCATAAAAAAAGTTATAAAAGCTATGGAGCAGAAAACAGGATTAATTTTGCTCTTATCCAGGCAAGAAATTTTCTCTCCAGAAAAAGAAAGAAAGTTTTACATCTTAAAACTAAGATGCACAAAAAATAAAAAAGATATTTTAAGCTCTGCGAGTGAGCCAGTATTTTTACGGCAACTTGTAGAGCTTTTTAAATTGGATAGAAAGGAACTAATGCGCAAGCTTCAATCAAAGAAGCGAGGTGAAGGGTGATGGAAAATGAAAACTTAACACAACTTGCTAAGGATTTAAAACTAACAGAAAAACAGCGAACGTTCTGTGAATTATTTGTTCAACTTGCCAATAAACGAGAGGCATATGAGCAGGCTGGTTATAAGTGTACAAAAGAAACAGCATTTAAAGAAGCAACTAGAATGCTCAAAAATCCTAAGATAAAAAAATATGTAGACGCGATAACAGAAGCTAAACACGATGCACTTATTGCAGACAAAGATGAGGTATTAAGATTTTATACACGTGTAATGCGTGGTAAAGAAAAAGACGCATTTGGATTGGATCCGAGTTTGCAAGACAGATTAAAAGCTGCGGACCAGTTAGCTAAAAGATATCAATTATTCAGTAATAAAGTCGAAGTTGATGGCGGACAACAAATGATTGTTCAGTTCGTAGATGACTTAGTAGATGATTTAGATGAGTAGCAGTATTCGTAAATTATCTTTAAAAAAGATTGTTGGCGGTGGATATACAGCTTTTTGGCGATTTGAGGGTCGTTATCGTGTTGTTAAAGGTTCTCGTGCTTCTAAAAAGTCTGCAACTATTGCCCTGAATATAATAACGCGTATGATGAAATATCCTTTGGCTAATACTTTAGTTGTTCGCAAAACAGGTAATACTTTGTATAACTCATGCTTCCAGCAGCTTAAATGGGCAATTCATCGCTTGGGAGTAGATAGTTTATGGAAAACAAAAGTTAATCCGATGGAAATAATCTACATACCAACAGGCCAAAAAATAATTCTACGTGGTTTAGATGACCCATATAAACTAACGTCTGTAACAGTAGATATTGGCGTTCTGTGTTGGGTTTGGCTAGAAGAGTGCAGCGAAATAAATGACGAAGAAGCATTCAATCGTGTAGACGAGAGTATTCGTGGTGCTGTTCCTCCTGGATATTTTAAACAGATAACAATATCTATGAATCCGTGGAGTTCTGCTCATTTTGTTAAGCGTAGGTTTTTTGATGTTGTTGATGACCCTGACATTCTAGCGATAACAACAAATTACTTGTGCAATGAATTTTTAGATGAAGCAGATAAGCGAATGTTTGAGCGCATGAAGCGAGATGACCCAGATAGGTACAAAGTTGCTGGATTAGGTGATTGGGGAATAGATGGCGGACAATTCTTTAAACAGTGGCGAGATAGCCTGCATGTTATTAAGCCGTTTAAGATACCAACCAATTGGACTAAGTGGCGTGTTATGGACTGGGGAAGTAGTAGGCCTTACGCTTGCTATTGGATTGCCATTGACTATGACGGTAATGCTTACGTATATCGTGAATTATATGGATATGGCGGTAAACCTAATGTCGGAACAGGAGAAACGACAGTAGAAGTTGCTAAAAAAATAATTGAACTTGAACCAATAGATGAAGAAATTTATAAGGCTGTTTTAGATAGTGCATGTTGGGCCAAAATTGGAGTTGCTGGAAAAGATGACACGTCTGTTTCTATTGCAGACCAGATAAATGATGTTTTGTACAATGCCAATAGGGAACGTTTTTCACCATGTAAAAAAGGTAGAGAACATGGTGCAGAAGAATTTCGTCGTAGACTAGAAGGTACATTTGATAAAAATGGAAATCAAAAGCCAGCAATTTATTTTTTTAGTAATTGCATACATGCTATTAGAACGATACCAATGCTAACGTTTGATGAACACGATCCTGAAAAATATGATACAAAAGGTGAGGACCATTCAGCAGACGCAACAATTTATTTCTGTTTAGAAAATCCATACGCCAGCGAAAGACCGTTACCACCACAAAAAGAAAGTAAATATAATGGTGGATTGCCTACAGATTCTACAGGTTGGTCAGCATAATTTTTTAAGGAGTTGTTAATTTGATTGAATATAAACTTATAAAAAAGCAAAAGGGAAGATTGGGTTTAATGGTTAGAGGTCATGCAAATTTTGCATTACCAGGAAAGCCAGATATTGTTTGTGCTTCTGTAAGTAGCGCTTGTTTTATGGCGGTTAATGGTTGTATAAGCCAAGTAAAAAGCGAAGATGATATTGACGTTAAATATTGCCGTCCTGGTCATTTTGTTTTTACTGTAAAAGATATCCCACAGACTAGGGCTTTAATTGACGCAGCATATTTACATCTAAAAAACTTAAGTGAACAATATCCCCAATGCTTTAAAACAAACAATGAGGCGGGGTGATGATTAATGGCTATAATGCCAGACGCTAGGACGGTAACAGACCCTTTAGATAGTGTGAAAGCAGAAAATAAAATACCTTCTATAGATAGCAATGATTATGACATCATGAAGTTTACTCAATGGTTTCGCGAAAGTGTTGAATACATGAACGATTGGCGAAAAGAAGCTCATGAGTGTTTTGACTTTGTTGAAGGTAAACAGTGGAGCGAGGGCGATGTTGAAAAACTAAAAAAAATGGGTAGACCAGTTGTAACCATAAATAAAATACGTCCGATGATAAATATGCTTAGTGGTTACCAGCGCAACAATCGCAATGATATAGATTTTTTACCTCGTACAAATGATGATGCACAACTTTGTGAAGTACGAAAAGCCATGACAAAATATGTTATGGACCGAAGCAATTATGAAATTTGCGAAAGTGCTACATTTGAAAAAGGTTGTATATCTGGTCTTGGCTGGGTAGAAGTTGGTTACGAATATGATGAAGAAATAGACGGTGAAGGTGAAGCATTTGTAAAAGATGTAAGTCCATTTGATATTTATATAGACCCTGAATCCAGGAAGCGCGAATTTGAAGATAGTAAATATATCATACGCGCAAAATGGATAGATAAGGATAAGTTGTGCGAAGTATATCCAGAATATAAGGATATAATATTGGCTAAAATTGATGAGTATGACAAAAACGAACAGGAAGAATATAACACTAGACTTTATTACCAACGAGATAAAAAGAAAATTCGTCTATGCGAATGTTGGTATAAAGTTAGAGTAATGAGGAATATATATTATTTATCAAACGGTACGACACTTGAATTGACAAATGATGATGAGCAGCAAATGTCTTTGGAAGAAATGATGTATTTACAGCAAAATGTAATAGGAAAAACTACAGGATTTAAAACACAGGTCCGCGTATGCGCATTCTTTGATGATGTAAAATTGGAAGATATGGAAAGTCCATACGAACACGGCGAGTTTCCTTTTGTTCCTTTTGTTGTTTATCGCAATGATGAAAATAAAATGCCACAAGGTATTGTTACGGCAGCTAAAGACCCGCAACGAGAGCTCAATAAACGTAGAAGTGAATTTATAGATATTGTTTCTAAATCTAGTCATAGTGGCTGGATTTATGAAAAAGACGCTATGGATTCTAATCAAAAACATAATTTTTCTCATAATGCTTCTAAAGCTGGAGCTTTATTAGAGGTAAAAAACCTAAACAAAATGAGAGAAATTGTACCGCCTAATCCTCCGCTATCTCTTGTTCAAGCTATTCAAGACTCGGCAAATGACATGAAGGAAGTTACAGGCATAAATGAAGCAATGCTTGGTACAGATATAAATTCTTCTGCTAGTGGTAGAAGTATTGAGCTACAACAAAAGCAGGCTATTACTAATTTAATACCATTATTCGATGCATTGCGCAGTATGAAGAAGGGTATTGTTTATAGGCTTTGGGGTAAGCGTGGACATAAAGGAATTATTCCACAGTATTACACAGAAGAAAAAGTATATAGAATTGAAGGCCCTAATGGTTCGTACAATTTCATGACCGTAAACCAAAAACAACAGATAAATGACCCGCTAAGAGGTGTCATAACGCAAACTCTAAATGACCTAAGTCAAGGAGAATTTGATGTTGTAATTGCAGATATAAATGCTAGTTCTACTGTTAGAGAAGCTAAATTCTGGGCACTTTGCGACGCCATATCTAAACTTGGTATTCCTGGTGATATGGTCTTTGATATGTTGATTGATTTATCTGATGTTCCAGGAAAAGAAGAAATCAAGCAAAGATATCAACAGCGACAGCAGGCACAGCAACAGGCACAACAGGCACAAATGCAACAGCAGTTACAGCTTGTACAAGCCCAAAACAATAGGACTAATAAATCTATTAATATTAAAGATGTTCCACTCCCTGTACAACTTGCTATGCTTGCTAAAGAAAATTTAGTCGACCCACAACTTGCACAATATATGATGGAACTTTATGTAAAAACAATGGCTCCAAAAGTAGCAGTACAAGAAGAAGCACAACAGGCACAATCGTTAGTACAGCAACAAGCAAACGCTGGAAATCCGCAACAAATGACGCAAGAACAATTAAACAATTTACAACGCAGGATAGCAGCACAAAGAGCTATTGGCGGAAATAATACAAATTAAGGAGTAAAAAAATATGACTAGAAGAAATCCAGAAAAGAAAGTAGAAGTTGACTTTAGTGGAGATGTGGTTATTCCTAAAGTAGTAGAACAGAAAAAGAAAACAAAATCTAAAAATGTTGAAGAAAAAAATATCGAGGAAAAAAAGGACATACAGTGTAAGATTGCTCCTGCCTTAACAATAGATGATTTAAGACAGAAGTTAATTGACACTGCATGTTTTACATTAGAAAAAATTAAAAGGCAACAACTGCCTAATTCTAGTGAATTATTAGATGTATCTTTACGTATTTATCACGAGGTAAGTGCTGTTGATGTTAAAGATGATATCAAAAGTGTAATTAGTAATTGTTTATCTCAAAACGAGGAGTGATTGAATTGGTTAAATATTTATATGTTGATATTAAGCTTTTTAGCGATGATGATAATGCAAATAACAACGTAAGTGATAGCACTCAAAATAATGATGAAGATTTATCTGCATATAATGATATTTTCGGTATTGAAGATGGTGAGCTTGAAGAATATGCAAAACGTATAAATGGTGAAGTAAATTATTCTGATGATGTCAATAATGAACCTGAACATCAACAAAATGATGATGATGAAGCTGAACCACAAGAAAATAATATCGAAACTACCGCTGATAATAATTCTGCAGAAGAAAATAATCCTGATAATAAAGAAGATAATTCCGATGATAAAACAGAATTACAAGAAGATTTTAAGGCTCTGTATGAGAAAGCTAAGGCTGAATTAGATGCGTTAAAAAATAATCAGAATCAACAACAAAATAATAATGTAATTAATAATACTGCTCAACATAATATGCAGTTTAATCAAGGCGTTTCGGTTAATCAAAATGCTAATATGCAGGGATTTAAAATAACACCTGAACTTGCCCAAACAATAAATAATTTAATTCAAGAAAGGGCAATTAAAATTTCTGGATTAAATAAAGATGAAATTGACGCACTTGAATATGCCGATGATGATGATACAAATAAAATGCGTTATGAACAGGCAAAATCTATGGCAAGAAATATGGTTATGCAAGATGTTAATAATAAATACATCGAATTGCAAAACAGAATGCAATATCAGCAAACCATGTCTAGGGCCATCGCTGATGAAACGCAGAAATTTGTAAATGAAATTAAAGGAACTGAAAACTATCAAAATATAATGAATTACGCTACTGGTGAAGGACTTAAAAAATATTCTCCTTATGAACAAACAGCTATTCGAGAAGCTTATGCAAAAGTAAATGCTGGTGTAGGTAATGCAAGTGATATGATGGTTCTTCGTTCTTTTTGGAATAAAAGTGTAACAGATTTTAATAGTAATAATAATATCTCTACTAAGGACAATACTACTAAAGTAAAGGAACAAATTAATAAAAAAAATAAAATGCCTAGAGTTAGTCAACTTCAAGGTAGTGGCTCCAACAAGGGCAATATTTGGACAATTGATAAAATAAAAGATGCCTTAAATAGAGGTGCTATTGATGAAATACCACCTAATATTCAACAACAAATTGAAAAAGGTATGCTTTTATAAATATATATTTTTAAGAAAGGTGTGTTTTTTATGGAAACAACAAACACAAAACATTTTTTGGCGGTAGTAGCTCATGCTAAGAAAAAACCGCATTGTATCAAAGTAAATATTCAACTTTTTGCGATTCCTGTACCAACAGAATTACGAAAACAGTATTGGGCAGAAAAAACAATTATGGCTGCTATGAATAATATTTTCTTTGGAAAATTCACTGGTACAGACGCCAATTCTATTATTCAAGTAGATGAAAATCTTGCTAAAACTAAAGGTGATAAAGCATGGTTTAACTTGCTTTTAAAACTTAATGGCGACCCAATCACAGGGGATAATGAATTGGAAGGTAACGAACAAGATTTAACATATAAAGCATTTGGTGTTACAATCGACCAAAAACGTTGGGCTGTTAAATCTTCTGGTAGAATGGAAGAACAAAAAAGTACATTAAAAGTCTACAAAGATGCTAAAGCTGCACTTGAAACACAAATTGCTGAATGGTTAGATAAAGAATTGTTCAAAGTATTAACTGCTAACCCAACATCTAATCGCGTTATTTATGCTGGTGGTAAAACATCTGAAAGCGCAATTACAACAACTGATGTATTTAATACAGACATTATTGGTATAGCAAAACGTAAGGCGCAAATGGCGGACCCAATTATTCGTACTGTTAACGTAGAAGGTGGAAATTATTATGTAATGGTAATTGACCCATACCAGGCACGCGACCTCAAAAAAGATGAAAAATGGTTTAATGCACAAAAAGATGCTAATATTCGTGGACTTAAAAACCCTATTTTCAGTGGAGCATTAGGTATTTGGGATAAAGTTGTTGTTCATGAAGCAGAAACTTGTCCTCGTACAAAAACAGGCGAAGGAAGTGCTATGGTAGGACACGCTTTATTGTTAGGACCACAAGCAGGTGTTATCGCTCGTGCTGCGAAACCTCATTGGGACGAAGATACTTTTGACTACAATAATAAATGGGGTGTTGCACTTTCTCAAATTATTGGTATTGCTAAAACTAAATATACATTACCTAGTGTTGGAGAAACTGATTTTGCTACTATCAACATTATCACATCTTCTGCTGATGATGGTGCTGCTGCATAATGGCGGTGTTTTAAATGACTACTGTAAGAAAGGCAATACAAAAAATAAGACTTCTTGCTCATGACGAACAGGAAACTGGATATGATGATATTGTTGTTTTGCAGGCAATAAACGATGGAATTGATTTTGTTGGGCGTATTATTAAAAATATACGCCCTAATTTATTATCTGTAGAAGAACAGGGAAAAATAAATGCATATGAAAAATCAATTGTTACTAAAAATAAAATTGCTGGAATTTTAGACGTTAGAATAGATGGAAAACGATTATTGCCTACAAATAGAATGTGTATAAGTGATTTTAGTCTTACGTCCGATTATGTTAAACAATATTATATGGTTGGATTTTTAGGAATAAATATTTATCCTATTCCAAACAAAGAAGTAAATTATGATATTCAATATGTACCAGAATTTGAAGAAGTATCATTAGAAAATGATACTGAATTACCATTCCCAAATGATTTTCATAAATTAATAATTGAGTATGCAAATGTAAGATTAGCAATGACGAATGAATTTGATACAACACAAGAGATGACAACAACTCAAATGATAACAAGTCAAGTTGAAGATATGTTATATGCTTATCCAGATACACAACATCAAATTAAAAGTTATTGGGATAATGATAACGATGATGATTGCATTAAGGGGTATTTATAATGAAATTATCTACAAAACATGCTAATCAACAATCTGTGATTTTACAAGACTTTACTGGCGGTCTTAATGTATCCTGTACAGAAAATCTGATAGCAGACAATGAACTTGCTGAAGTAATAAATATGGAAATAGACAGTAATTCTA
>ERZ791579.437-NODE-437-length-31074-cov-4.720397_pt1 | contig 31074 bp, 28 predicted proteins | sample MGYA00509968_ERZ791579 | MGnify/ENA primary metagenome ERZ791579 (study PRJEB30046, sample SAMN00791924) | human gut metagenome | study: EMG produced TPA metagenomics assembly of the A metagenome-wide association study of gut microbiota in type 2... | reverse complement strand
CCCATCGTGGCAAGGCGCATGATCCGCATCCTGCGCGAGGGCCGCGCCCAGAGCATTGCGGAGGCGATGGACGTGCTCAAGTCCGATCTCAAGGCGCTTACCGCCGATGTGCAGGTCGAGCAGGAGGAATACGACGAGGTCGTGGTCATCAAGCCGTTGTTCCTCGTGAGCAACTATCAGTGAGATCCTGACATAAAAAGAAGCAGGCACCCAAATGGCGGGTGGTCGTAAAACAGTAAAATCAAAAAATGGTGAAACCTTGTGTTTTCAAGGGGCGGCGTGACTTCGGTCACGCCGTTTCCTTTTTCATGAGCTCATTCAGGGGGATAAAGCCCAGCCCGTCGTACTTGATGTGGATGTGCTGCACCCGTTTGCCGCTGGACTTGTCCGGTGCGTCCACATAGATGGCGGATACCAGCTCACGCAATGCATAGCCGTCCAGTTCTTCAATACCGACATACTTGTGCGCTTTCTGAATGAACTTTTCAATATTTTCGTTCTGTCGTTCCTGTACTTCAATCTCCTGCTGCAAGGTGATCGCTTCCGCTTCCAACTGCTTCTGCTCCGCTTCATAGGTCTGGCTCAGCATATCATAGCGTTCATCTGTTAACCGCCCGCTGGCGTTGTCCTCATAAATCTTGATGAACAGCCTTTTCAGCTCGGCAATGCACCGCTCGTTGCTTTCCAGCCGCTTTCTGCGGATGCGGATTTGTTCACAGCTTTCCACGCGGAGCTGTTCCTCCATGATCGTGCGGAAATAATCCTCGTGCCGCAGGATATACCCCATAACCGCCTGAATGTGCTTGAGAACCAACCGTTCCAATAAACACTTACGGAGATCGTGACTCTGTTATTAAAATAGTCCGGCATTCGTATGGAGACGACGGAAAGAATTCATTCGCTAAGCTCAAAGGTCTCCCGACCGTTCACCGCGTCAAGCGCGAGCTGCGCGCGGGAGAGTTTATCGGCGATCTTCTCATAGTCCGCCTCTACGAGAGCGATGTCGTAGTTCGCGTAGCGGTAGTCGATGATGTTCGACTGCCGGCCGTACTGCTCATCGACGCGCTCCTTGGGAAGTCTGCTTTTCATCTCAAGGAGCTTATTCTTGCGCCTTGTGAGCTGCGGGATATAGACCAGCATCTCATCGATGGTCATGTCAAAGCCGTCGATAAAATGCGTCGTATTGAAGCAGTTGATCGCGTGCTTGAGGCGGCGAATCTTCTCTTCGAGCGCTGCAAGGCGTGCCTGCGTCTCGACGTAATCGTAGGCGGGGCGCACGGACGCAACGTCCTCGCCCATCGCGGCGCGAAAGTCGCGACTGCGGGTTTCCTTGTCAAGCAGCGCGGTATATTCGTCGTTGAGTTTCTTCAAGAGCTTATTTGCTTCGGCGGAAGTGTAGTTCATGGCGGCAAGTCCTTTCTCCTGCTTGTTTCTTGTCCTCAGTATAGCAGGAAAGCGCCCGTCGAGAGAAGAATGCATCTGTGTTGACTTTTGAACGCTGTTGTGTGACACTATGGTCAACACAATGCCTCGACAAGGAGAACTTTTTATGAGCAAGAAGACTGTTTCCGCCCGCTTTGCGGAACTTTTTCCCGAATCGAACCTCATCGGCCTGCTGAGCCGGTACGGCGGCGACGCGGACGATATTTTCGAAGCCATTCAGGACCGCTGCGACGCGCGCGAGCAGGAGGCGATCGCTGGCCTTCTCGGGATCAAGCCCGCGGATCTCGATTCCTTTGCCCGCGCCGCCTACTGGGAGCTGATCGACGAGATCCGCATACGCTACCTTTCGTCCCTGACACGCGATGAGGCGGCCAAAATCGCCGAAACATCCGACGGCTGCATCGAGCATCCCGAGAATAACGACATCGACTGGAGCACGGACGAGTTCATCGACGACTGGAACGCGCTGCACCGCGGCGAAGAAGCGCTCGCGCGATAATATTTACGGAGGAACACCATGAAGACATCCTCGTTTCTGCACTTTGCCGCCTTCGGCGTAAAAACGATCCTGCTGCGGAAAAAAGAGCCGATCCTCGGAACGGTGATCTTGACTGACAAATGCAACCTGCACTGCAAGCACTGCTCGGTCAATAACATCACGGCGATCGTCCACCCCTATCATAAGATCCGCCGGGAGATGCAGCAGCTCTACGATATGGGCGTGCGTATCCTCTTCTTCTGCGGCGGCGAGACCTTCCTCTGGCGCGACGGCGAGCGCACGCTGAGAGAGCTGGTCATCGAAGCGAAGACCATGGGCTTTCTCATTGTGAATGTCGTAACGAACGGCACGCTTCCCATCGATCTTCCGGAGGCGGACCTGATCCTTTTGAGTCTGGACGGCGACAGGGAGCGCCACAATGCGATCCGCGGCGATACCTACGACACCATCATGCAGAACATCGCGAGCGCGAGTGCGGACAACATCTGCTTCTACATGGCGATCAACCAGATCAATAAGGACCATGTGCGCGATGTGTGTATCGCCGCGCGCGACACGAAAAATGTGCGGGCGGTGTCCTTTAATTTCCATACACCGTACCCCGACACGAGGGAGCTTGCCTTGAGCAAAGAAGAAAAGGCCGCCTGCTGCGATGTGATCGCGCAGATGATGAAAGAGGGCGCGCCGGTCTTTAACCTGAAAAGCGCATTCCCCTATCTCATCGAGAACTGCTTTCCGACGCCCTGCCACCAGTGCGTCGTGATGGAGGACGGAAAGATATCCATCTGCGGGCGCTGCATCGACGTGCCCGGCCTCTGCGAGCAGTGCGGATACTTTTTTGTTGCGGAATATACGCTTTTATTCCGCGGCAATCCCAGGATCATCTTCGAGATGCTCCGCACTTACTTAAAGTACATTTAGGAGCGAGCCATGCACTTCTTTACGAGCTTAACAAGAATGTGGCTCACGCGGAGCGTGCGGCCTTTCACCTTTAGAAAGGAATATGATCAGGCGCTGCCGTTTGCGGAGTGCGAGAGCCTGGGGCTTTATGTCCATATCCCCTTCTGCAAGAGCATCTGCAACTTCTGCCCTTACTGCAAGGTGCGCTATTCCGCGGAGCTATGCAAGCGGTATATTGATTCTCTGATCCAGGAAATACACCTTGTCGGCGGGCAGTATCCGGGGCGGAAAAAGGCGACCAGCCTGTATTTCGGCGGCGGAACGCCTGCGCTTGCGGTAAATCGCATCAAGGAGATCGTAGACGCGCTCGGCGAACACTTCATCATCACCGAGGGGATCGGCCTTGAGCTTCACCCCGACAATGTGACGGTCGAGGTGCTGCAAACGCTGAAGGAAGCGGGCGTGACGAAAATCAGCATCGGCATTCAGTCTTTTTCGGATAAGTACCAAAAGATCCTTGGCAGGAAGGGGGTCGATACCGCGGCGATGGCGGCGGCCCTCGCGGCGGTCCCCTTTGAAACAGTCTCGATGGACTTCATCTTCGCCCTGCCGGGGCAGACCTACGAGGACTTGCGCGCCGACATCGACGCGGCCTTCTCACTGGGGGCGAATCACGTCGCCATCTATCCCTTTATCGACTTTACTTTTACGGACAGCCCTGTTGCGGCAATGCCCAAAAGAGAAAAGCGGGAACTGCTGGACGCCATCACGCGCTACTGCATGAGCCGGGGCTATCCGCGCAGTTCCATCTGGACCTTCTCGAACGAGCCGAACGCGAGCTACTCGTCCATGACCCGGGATAACTTCCTCGGTTTCGGCTGCTCGGCCACGAGCCTTTTCAAAGAGCAGTTCAAGATCAACACCTTCGATGTAGATTCCTACTGCGAGAGGATCGGCTCGGGCAGCCTTGCGACTTCGCTGACGCTCCGCTTTACGAGGCGGCAGCGAATGATCTACTGGCTGTTCTGGACGGCGTACAGCACAAGGGTGAACGCCGATGACTTTGAAGCCTTCTTCGGCGTGCCGCTCAAGAAAATGTACGGGATGGAGCTTTGGCTTGCAAAACGCCTCGGCCTTGTCACAGAGCATGACGGTACATACGAAATGACGCTGAAAGGTGCATTTTCCTACCACTACTACGAGAATTTTTACACGCTTTCCTATATCGATAAGATGTGGGGCATCCTGAGAGAAGAGGCATTCCCCGAATCGATCAAGCTGTAGAAAAAGCGCCTGCGCCGAAGACGGCGCAGGCGCTTTTTGTGAATGTGGGCGTGGCGAGCCAAGAGCCTTACCCACAATTGGTGATATATCCAGAGAGGCGGAGAAATGAATAAAGAAGACATAGCCTGCGTGCTCCCTTCAGAATGATGCGCAGATGCTTCATTCTACCGGAGTTTGCAGACTATGTCGTCTTCTTATGTGCGATTCAGTTTACCGTAGGTTGTCTGATCTCAATAATAGTTGCCGTCTCTGCGGCTTGCTTCCAAATCAAAGCGCACTTCATCCGGATACAGCTTGGTGCGTCCCCACTGCGGAACGCTCGGCCATGCAAACTTGTCCAGACCGGCAAGTTTTACGGTTTCGATGGCCTCTTCTTCCGCCTGAAGAAGAACCTTGCGTTCGTCAACTCGCTGCGCCTTGCCGTCCTGCAGCAGGATCTCGCCATCTACGATGACCATATCTACATCACTGGGGCTGCCGTTCGCAACAATGGTGTCGATGATATTGAAGCGCGGCATCAGGCGAGGATTGATCAGATCAATTGTGATGATATCCGCCTTCTTTCCGACTTCAAGGGAGCCGACCTCATTTTCCATGCCGACGCACTTTGCCGCGTCGATCGTCGCCATTTCCAGCACCTTTTCCGAGGGCAGATAGAAATCATCGTGGGATGCAACACGGTGAACAGCCTGCGCACGCTTCATGGCAGAGAACATATCGAAGCTGGAGCTGAGCATGGAACCGTCCGTAGATACAGCTACGGTCACGCCGAGCTCAAGCAGCTCCACTACGGGCGTGCGGGTGTTGACCTGACGCATGCCAGGCGCAAAGCTGACGTGCGTATCCGTCTTTTGGAGGAGAAGAACCTCGTCCATCGACAAGCCTGTGCAGTGCTGCAGGTGGACATCCGGCCCGAGAAGAGCGTTTTCTTTGTCCATTGCGGCGAGACGGACCATACCGCCAAAGGCGTCTGTGTGAATTCTCGTATTATACTTGCGGGCGATGCGGCGCATTTCCTTCGCTTGATAGAGATCCCACTCCGTCGGTGCGATGACACGGTCCGCGCCGGTAGGCCCGGAGACCTCGATAGAGGTCACGGCGCCGAAGGGGGTCACATATGCCCGCGTGCGGTCGTTGTTCTTATGATTAAGCTCCTGAATCACCGTCTCGAGGCTGTCCAGCAGCTGCTCGAAGCTTACTTCCTTCTCTACGCGCTTCCCGTTTTCCCAGCGGCTGAAGCGATGCGGCCACGGCAGACTGCACGGGCCTGTGCAGACAATGTCGCGCACGCCGATTTCTGCATAGCCCTTTGCATTGTTGAGAGCAAAAATGGGATCGTCACATCGCGGCTGCGAGCCGAGGACGCAGACGCCTGTTGTCACGCCGCTGCGCAGGCGCTCCAACGCGGAAAGACGGCCCTCATAATACCAGAAGTCATCCGTCAGATAGTTTTTGTAGGTGTGCGTCATCACGGGCATCCAATAGCTTGTGTCCTTGACAACGGACTTGAATACCGAATGTCCGCCGTGGCCGTGCGCGTCGACAAAGCCGGGCAGAATCACGTGATCGGCACAGTCTACCGTTTTAGCGCTCGCTGCGTTCTCTACCTCTTTGCTGGAGCCGACAAACGCGATCTTTCCGTCCTTAACGCCGACGGCGCCATCCTGAATGACTCTGCGTTCAGCATCCATGGAAATTACTGTTGCGTGCGTCAATAACAAATCAAACATTGTCAATTCCTCCGTTTACCAAGTCCGATAGGAAGGACGGAAAATTTCTTCCGCCGGAAGATGGAAACCGTCTCTTTCCATGTAGCCCAGCTTCATTTTGTCATAGTAGATCTGACCGCGCTCTTTGAGCTCGTCCGTATCGACGCCGAGAACCTTCTGGTCTTTCATCACGATGCGGCCGTTGATGATCGACATCTTGATATCCGTTCGATTGCCTGCCATGAACATCGTGCGAATCGGGTCGTCGATGGGCCCCATGTGCAGAGAGTCCAGATCCACCACGATCATATCAGCTTTTGCACCCTTGCAAAGCCGGCCGAGGTCATCGCGGCCCAGATATTGGGCTGCTCCCAGCGTTGCGGCGCGATAGATATCTGCATAGGTCGAACCGACGGCATTTCCCTCCACCATGCGGGAGAACATGCTGGCCGTGCGGATGTTCTGGAAGAAGTCGGGCGGGAAGGTGTCCGTTCCAAGAACAACATTGATCCCTCTGCGGCGGTATTTTGCAAAGGAGTCCAAATAACCGCCGCTGCGCCCGATGATGACTGGGCAGTGGATAACGGTCGTACCGGTTTCCTGAAGGAGCGTGAGATCGTCGCCGTCCTCATCCCGGCCCCATCTGGTTCCGGCGGTAATATGGCAGTGGGGAATGCCAACGCGTTTGCTCAGGAAGTGAATGTCATTGAGATAGCCGATGGAGCTCTTTCCGGTGCGCTCGTGGATCAGATCATACTCCACCTTGCCCTGCGCTGCGTGCAGCTTGATGGGGCAGTTCAGCCTTTCTGCGGCATCCTTCGTCTCCAGTAAGACCTGCTCAGTTTGAGTTTCAATGCGCTCAGGCTCCAGACAGCCGCGAATCAGACCATTATACATGCCGTCAAATTTTTTGACGAATTCGATTGCGCGCTCCAGACCTTCTTTCCCTTTCTGCTCATCGTAGCACACGCCGTAGGAACCGTCGCCCTTTGAGACGCCCAGACCGCATTGATAGCTGGGGCTTGTGTACAGGCGCAGACCGACGCGCGCCGCGTTCTGCACTGCTGCGACCGCTTCTTCGTAGGTCTCGGCCCAGCCCTTATAATAAGTTGAGGTGATCGGCATTGCTGTCGTGACGCCGCTCATGATCAGCTGGGTATAGGCGTACAGGGACTTGAACGCCTCATCTTCCACGCTCATCAGTTCGTGAGGCCCCTTGCGGAAATACTCTTCAGAGGGGCGGAGGCTCTTGATCACTTCCGGATATGCCTCCAGATGGATGATGTCGTGGTCGATATCGCCCAATGCGTTCAAGTCAATAAAACCGGGGCAGACCACGGCGTTGCCGGCATCGATGGTCTCATCAACCGCACCTTCATAGCTCTTTCCGACATAGAGGATCGTTTCGTTCTCATAAACGACTTCGCCGTCAAGCAGCACCACATGGTCGCTGCCGTCATAGCCCACCACATATTTTGCCTTCACTTTGGTAATCATATAAAGCTATCCTTTCTTTTTTTAAAAAAGAGGTCCATCGTATACCGACGGACCTCTTTTTAAGCTGGGTATCAAACGAGTATACCCATTTGTTTCAGACTTCCACCGCTTATGCGAAAAATCACTTCAGACGGCGAAAAACAGAGCCTATCGTCTATCAATTACTCAAAAGTAACCATGTGGTAGAAGTGGCTGGCTGCGGGAGTCGGCTTGAAGTTCTTGACATTGCTGCGAATGCCCATGACCTGCTCAGTGTTGACCAAGCAGATGCAGAAGCAATTCTCACGCATGTACTTCTGGATATCCTTGACAAGAGCCTCTCTCTCAGGACCGTCTTCCATTGCGCGCTGCTTGGTCAGCATTTCGTCAAGCTTGTCATCGCGCAGGAACATCGAGTTGTTGACGGGAATCTGAGCGCTGTGGTACGGACCGTAGATGTTGTTGTCGGGCTCGGGGAAGCCGACGGCACCCCAGCCGTTGATGAAGAAGTCCTGATCGCCGCTTTCAAGCAGGTCGAAGTAGGTACCGGCTTCATACACATCGATCTTGATATCGAGGCCGATCTCAGCGAGCATCTGCTGGATGACCGTGCAGGTGTTGACTCTCGCAGTGTTCTCCGAGGTCCAAAGGTGCAGGGGCTTGGAGGTGTCGTAGCCGGAGGCGGCGAGCAGCTCCTTCGCCTTTTCGACATCGTAGCGATCGGTAACGTCGCTGTCATCGAAGTACTTCATGTTCGGCGTGACAGGACCGGGCGTGAACTGCGCAATGCCTCTGTAAACGGATTCAGCCAGAGCGTTCTGGTCAATGGCGTAGTCGATTGCCAGACGGAAGTTGGGATCATTGAAGGGCGCCTTGGAGTTGTTCATGCCCAGATAAACGAAGGTCGTGCTCAGGTTGCGAACCACATCGGTATCCGGGTTGTCGGTCAGACGAGAGACATCATTTGCGGGAACTTCAAAGATGATATCGACGGTGCCTGCCTCAAGCTCGATGACGCGGCTGTTCGCCTCGACGATCGTGCGGATGACCAGATTTTCGTAGGCAGGCTTCTCGCCCCAATACTCTTCGTTGCGGATGTAGACGCACTTGTCATTCTTATCCCAGGAAACGAACTTGAACGGGCCGGTGCCAACGGGATGGGTCTTTGCGTGCTCGATATCCGTGGTGAATTCCTTCTCGGAAACGACAACAGCACCGATGTAAGGCAGATAGCCGAGAAGAGGGAAGGGATCCTTCGTGGCGATGACGATCGTGTAATCATCCTCAACCTTGCAGTTCTCGGGATCAATGTAGCCCATGATATAAGAAACCTTTGCGCCATCGGGGCCGGCTGCGCGGGTGAAGCTATAAAGGACATCGCTCGCCTTCATCTCTTCACCGTTGTGGAACTTGACGCCCTGACGGAGATGGAATCTCCAGGTCGTCTCGTCAATACGCTCATAGCTCTCAGCCAGCAGCGGCTGAAGGTCGCCGTTCTGATCGTAGCGGTAGAGCGTTTCATAGACGGGGTTGAGGTTGTTGACGCTTGTGGAGTTAGAAGAAGCGTGAGGATCGAGGGTCGGGGGATCGCCGTTGAGGGCAACGACTAAGGTGTCCTTTTTTCCCCCGTTAGGGTCCTGCGACTTGTCACCGCATGCGGTAAGCGTGGTGAACATCATCACGAGTGCCAGCAGCAGAGCAGCTGCACGTGCAAGGCCTGTTCTTTTCATTTTCTTTCTCCTTTTTTGTTTTTTGTTCTCAAATCCGGCATTTAGTGTCGGAAATTGAAAAAGTGGGGAAGGGAAATTGCTTTCTGCGTCAGGCAAGATGGCAGGCGACGAAACGGCCTGGCGCGACCTCACGCAGTTCGGGTGTCTCCTTGAAGCAGCGCTCCTGCGCATAGGGGCAACGGCCTGCAAAGCGGCAGCCATCGGGCAGGTTGACCGGACTGGGAACATCGCCCTTGAGGATGATTCTCTGCCGTTCAATGCCGACGCGGGGGATCGGAATGGCGGAGAGCAGCGCCTTGGTATAGGGGTGAAGCGGATCTGCGAAAATATCGCGATAGTTGCTCAGCTCCACAATTTTACCCAAATACATGACGCCAATGCGGTTGCTGATGTGCTTGACAACGCTCAGATCGTGAGAAATGAACAGATAAGTGAGTCCGAAATCCTTTTGCAGGCGGATCAGCAGATTGATGATCTGTGCCTGAATACAGACATCCAGCGCGGATACCGGCTCGTCGAGCACGATGAAATCGGGGTTGACGGAAAGCGCACGGGCGATGCCGACGCGCTGACGGCGGCCTCCGTCGAGCTCATGCGGATATGCGTTGATCAGACGGTGCGAGAGACCGACGATATCCATCAGCTCTTTAACACGGGCTTCCAGCTTTGCCTTGTCTCGCTGATATTCATGCTGGTTTGTCAGCGGTTCAGCGATCAAGTCAAAGATGGAAAGTCTGGGGTTAAGGGAAGAGTAGGGGTCCTGAAAGACCATCTGCACATGGCGGCGGAAGTCTTTCATTTCCGTTGCGTTAAGGTCATGGATATTCTTTCCATGGAAAATAACCTCGCCGCCGTCCGCCTCCAACAGGCGGATGATCGTGCGGCCCGTCGTGGACTTACCGCAGCCGGATTCGCCCACCAGACCAAGCGTCTCGCCCTTTTCAATGTAGAAGCTGACGTCGTCAACTGCGTGAAGAAGGCCGTTTTTTACATGAAAGTATTTTTTCAGATGATTGATTTCCAGCAGCTTCTCACGCTGGGTGGTTGCTTCGCTCATTTTGTTCCCTCCTCTTCCGCGTTATCGCTATACAGGAAGCATTTGATCTCATGCGTGGGCGAGAGCTTGCTCAGACCGGGCTTTCTCTTGGTGCAGATCTCCATGCAGTTCGGGCAGCGGGGATTGAAGATGCATCCTTCAATTCTTTCGGTCGGTTCAGGCGGCAGGCCCTTGATCTCTTCCAGCCACTCCTCTTCAGTATCCAGCTTGGGGATCGAATTGAACAAGCCGCGTGTATACGGGTGAGACGGATTGTTGTAGATCTCCTCGACCGGAGCGTATTCGACAACGTGTCCGGCGTACATGATGGCGACCTTGTCGCAGATCTCTGCAACGATGCCAAGGTCGTGCGTGATGAGAATCATCGAGGTACCGAATTTTTCCTTCAGCTCCTTGATCAGCTCCATCACCTGCGCCTGAATGGTCACGTCCAGAGCAGTTGTCGGCTCGTCCGCGATGATCAACTTCGGTCTGCACGCTAGTGCGATCGCAATAACAACGCGCTGCTTCATGCCGCCTGAAAACTGATGCGGATAGTCCTTTGCACGCTCTCTTTTGATACCGACCATTTCCAGTAACTGGCAGGCCTCTTCATAAGCCTCGTGCTTGCTGATCTTTTTATGCAGGCGAATCATTTCCATGATCTGATCTGCCACACGCATACTGGGGTTGAGCGAGGTCATGGGGTCTTGGAAGATCATCGAGATCTCTTCACCCAGAATTTTGCGGCGCTCCTTATCGGAGATTTTGATCATGCTTTTTCCGCAGAACGTGATCTCACCGTCGGTGATCTTGCCCGGAGGGGAGGGGAGCAGACCCATGATGGCCATAGCCGTCGTCGTTTTGCCTGCGCCGGTTTCGCCAACGAAGCCCAGTGTTTCCTTGCTGCCGATGTGCAGATTCAGGTCGTTTACCGCATAGACGATGCCGTCTTCGGTTTTGTATGTCACACACAGGTGATTGATGTCGAGCAGCTTATCCTGGTTTTCCATGTTTTCCATTTTGTCACACTCTCTCTCTGTCAGTTCTTCAGCTTGGGATCCAGCGCATCACGAAGACCGTCGCCCAAAAGGTTGAGCGAGAGCACCGTGGTAACAATGAACAGACCCGGGAAAATCGTCAGATACGAATAACCACGGATGTAGTCGCGTCCTGTTGAGAGCATGTTGCCCCATTCCGGCTGAGGAGGCTGAATGCCAAGGCCGATAAAGCTCATGCCGGCAGCCGTCAGGATGGCCATGGCGATACCCAGCGTTACCTGAACGATGACTGGAGCAACGCAGTTCGGCAGGATATGTTTCAGAATGATCTTGCGATTGTTTGTGCCGGAGGCTGTAGCGGCTTCGATATACTCCTCACCGCGGATCGTCATGACCGAGGCTCGAACGATTCGGGCGTAGGTCGGTACGGAGGAAATGCCAACGGCTATCATCAGGTTAAACAGTCCGCTGCCGAGCGCTGCGGCCACGGCGATGGCCAGCAGGGTCTGCGGAATCGCCAGCAGAACATCCATGACTCGCATGATGACATTGTCAACCCGCTTGCCATAGAAGCCGGCAATCGCACCGAGAGAGCCGCCAACCAGAAGGGCAATGCCAACGGAAACGAAACCGACCAGCAGCGATACGCGTGTACCGTAAACGATGCGGCTGAATACATCGCGGCCGAACTCATCTGTGCCGAACCAATGCTCTGCGCTGGGGGCCTGGAACTGATGTGCCAGATCCTGCTGCGCATAGTCATAGGGGGCGATGTACGGCGCAAAGATTGCCATGAGCGTCAAGAGAATCAAAATAACAAGTCCAAGAATGGCCATCTTATTACGGCTCAGACTTTTCAGTACAGTAACAACCTGGCTTCTGGATTTTACTTTCTTTTGCATAAGTACAGACTCCTTTTCTTCTTGTTGGCCTGAGCCTTATTGCTTGTTGACTTTCGGATCCACAAAGGCGTAGAGAATATCCACCACCAAGTTGACCAGACTGAAGCAAACAGCGATGAACAGAACGCTTCCCTGTACCACCGGGAAGTCTCTCTGCTTAATGGCTTCGACCATCAAACGTCCGACGCCGGGGATGGAAAAGACGATTTCCGTGAGCATGGCGCCGCCGAGAAGGTTTCCGAACTGCAGGCCGATGACCGTGATGACGGGAATCAAAGCGTTGCGGTACACATGACGCATGATCACGATAAATTCCTTCTGGCCTTTTGCACGGGCTGTTTTGACGAAATCCTGACGGATGACCTCAAGCATACTCGAACGAGTCATTCGTGCAATGACTGCGGTGCTCTGCATTCCCAAGGCGATTGCGGGCATGATCATCTGCTTGAGGGAACCGAATCCGGAGGGAGGCAGCCAACCCAGATGAACGGAAAACAGCAGAATCATCAGAATGCCGATCCAGAAAATCGGGGCGGATGTTCCTAGCAAAGCAAGCACCATTACGATATTATCAATAATCGAATACTGCTTTACTGCGGAGACGATACCGAGAATCGTACCGACAACAACAGCGATGATGGTCGCAGCGGTCGCCAGCTTGACCGTGTTGGGGAAGACGGTCGTGATTTCCTTTACCACAGGGCGGCCGGTGTTATAGGAAATACCCAGATCCTGTTCAAATACGATTTTCTTCAGGTAGTTTCCGTACTGAACCAAAAACGGATCATCGAGTCCCAGTTCTTCTCTCAGCTCTGCCTTTGCCTCCGGCGTGGCAGACTCACCGAGCATCATTCTCACCGGGTCGCTCGGAGAGATCTGCAGAAGTGTGAAAACGATGAAGGACACTCCTACAAGGACTAAAACGAGATAGCCCAATCTCTTTGCAATGTATCGAATCATTATCTCATCCATCCATTTCTTTTTGTGAAAAAATATGTAGCAGAATAGTTCGCTGGAGTCATGTGCTGTGGGCTAATATGAAAGGCGAGTAAATCATGAGCGGCTCAGCTGAATCTGAGCGGCACCATTATTGTTTAGAGAACGACTGTTTTTGCTTGCCTTAATTAAACGATATTGCAACACCACCCCTTGCTTGCAAAAAAACGTGCGACCGGTCTCGCTGTTTTTACCGTTGCATTTATAATAATATATCTGTTTGCAATATTCAATAATCAAAAATGTCAAATAAATATCAAAACAATTGTTTACAACGCACAGTTCTTCAGCGTCGGGGGGGAACAGATAAAATTATGAGCGAAGCCATGAATTCCGTTTTTTTCCAAATTTGTCAGCACCAATGACTGGATGGGAGATTTGCTTTTTCCTTTGCTTTGCAAGTGATGAGCTGAGCGCACCTGATCCTGCGAAAAGCGAATCGCGCGTCGCCTTTTTATTCAGAGGGAGAGTGAAAAAACTCCGCTCTCGGATGCAGTGATGGCCGTCAGGAGAACGCCGGCGTGCTGAATGGAAGAAAAGCTGGCTGCCGCATTTTGCACCGCAGCGGCAGCCAAATTCGAAAAAGCGGTCTGAACCCTGCACATCACAGGGGCCAGACCGCTTCGGGTGCGTTATCAAATTTTCCTACAGCGCCTGCTTTGCTGCTCTTGTGGGAGGGATAGCAGGAAATGATCACATGATAGCGGCGTCCGGTGCAGTACCGCGGCAGAGCAGGCCGCAACCGGGCTTTGCGATATATGCTCCGCTTTCGGCCACCTTCTGACCACGCAGAAGGGTCATGACGGGCGTACCAATACCCGTTTTGCCCACAAAGGCGGAGAGCTGATTTCGGTACAGCAGGGACTCTGCCGTGATCTCCCACGCTGCATTGGGATCGAGAAGAACGAGATCGGCATCAAAGCCAATGTCGATTGAGCCCTTTTTCCCAAACAGGCCGAAGGCTTTAGCGGGCTTTTCGCACATTGCTGCCGCTAAAACGGAGGGAGAGAGACCACGCTTGACGCATCCTTCGTCATAGGCGACCTGCAGGCAGCTCTGAATTCCGCTGATGCCGCCCCACACATCAAAGGGCGTGAGAAGATCGCTGCCAAATTTTTCTTCATAGGCGCAAGGCGAATGATCGCTTGCAATTCCACTGAAGGTTCCGTTTGCAACGTGCTCCCACAGGCGGTTTACCTCGTCCTGCGAGCGCAGCGGCGGCGCACATTTGAAGAGAGCACCCTTTTGCAGAACATCCTCATCGGTCATGGAAAGATAGTGCGCGCAGGTTTCTGCGGTGATGTCATAACCCTCGCGCTGCGCTGCGGCAATTCGGTCGGCAACATCGGGGCTGCTTACATGGCAGATGTGCACTCTACAGCCGGTTGCCTTTGCCAACTCGATGATGGCGGTTGTAGCAACCATTTCGGCGGCAACCGGACGGGAGTCCAAGAAGGCGCGCCAGTCGCTGCGTCCACTTGAACGCATGAGCTGCTCCAGATGCTTGATCATGGAATAGTCCTCGCAATGGAAACAGACCTTGCCGCCGAAATTCTGAATCAGGCGCATGGCTTCATAGGCCTGTCCATAATTCAGGGGGGAGTAGTCCAGAGAAACCGGTCCGATGAACGATTTGAAGGCGATGCAGCCCTTCTCATTGAGCGCAGACAGATCGCGGAAGTTTTCCGGGATCAGACCGCCATAAAAGCAGTAATCCGTGCAGGCGTTTGGGGCAACGAGCTGCTGCTTGCGATCAAAGAGCGCAGCGGTCGTCATGGCAGGTTCATTTTGCAAGGGCATGTCAAGGATGGTTGTAAAGCCGCCGACTGCGGCGGCCTGCGTGCCGTGGAGAAAGTCCTCGCGCCAGGTATAGCCAGGATCGTTTAAATGCGCGTGAGTGTCAATTGCTCCGGGAAAAACCAGCAGATTATCCGCAAAAATACATTCTTTTGCCCAGTGAGGGTCGCTGCTCGACAGAATCGCGGCGATTTTTCCATCCTGAATGGCCAGATCTCCGCGCTGCACCTTCTCGGATGTCACCAAAAGCCCATTTTTGATCAACAGATCATACATAAGTCTAACCTCCTGTATTGTGTAGCAAGCAATAAAGCCAATAAACTGGTCGCTAGGTTTTTACGTACTGAAAATATAACATGGAATCAATAAGAATTTCAATAACAAAATGCCGGAAGATCCATTTTTGTGCTGAGCATACAGGCAAGAGGGTCTCCTTTCGATAGCAATCGAAAGGAGACCCTCTGCATCCGGTGAGAACCTGCTGCGGAAAAAACGGTCAGTGCAGTCCCATATAACGCTGCTCAGCCCGCTTCAGATGGTCCACGATCAGTTTCTGGGCAGCTTCACTGTCGCCCTGCTCAATCGCATAGAAAACGCGGGAGTGCTCCGCGTGCAGTGCAAGAATCTGGTTGGGTGTTGATGTGCCGAGAGCATTGAGGAAGGAGAGAATCTTTCGACAGATAAAGAGAAGATCCGTGAGCAGCTCGTTGCCGGCACAGGTCGCGATGCCCATGTGAAAATTCGTATCACATTTATGGATCTCGGCATAATTCTCCGCTTCCAGCATAGCGCCTTCATACTCAATCAGCGGACGGAGGAAATTGGTAACCTGCTCGCGGTGCTGCTCTGTGGCGAGACGAACGGTTTCGCGTTCGATGAGAACGCGAAGCTCATAAATGTTGTTGTTGGAGTCTGCACTGAGAAGTGTGGTCCAGGAGAAGGGAAGCGTGAAAATATCCCGCGTGTTCTTGGCAAGGTAAACGCCGCTTCCCGGCAGAATATTGACAACGCCGATGGCACTGAGAACTTTGAGAGCTTCCCGCACAGCCGAGCGGGACACGCCCAGCAACTCCGCAAGCGTGCGGTCTCCGGGGAGACGGTCGCTGGCGTGCAGCTTGCCGGCTGTGATGTTCTTTGCAATGTAGTCGCTGAGCGCTTCAAGAATATTGCTGCTGTAGGTCTGGCGGACGGTGGGAGAGTCCTCAGAGGGGAAAAAATGAATTTCCGAGACAGAATTTTCATCTTTCAGCAGACTGTCGATAACGCTGCTGAATTCTACAGGCCGCAGATGAAATACAGACGGAGGAATCCCCAATTTTTCGGAAAGGACGTTGGTGATTTGCTCTGGGTCACTGCAACCCTTCGTTTCAATATTCGATAGTTTTGCCACACTGAACATTGGCGAGCCATCTGGATTCCTGAAAAATACCTTGATGAATTCAGACTGGGTCATTTTTAAACGATGCCGCAGGGTTAAAATATTTCGTCCAAGACGATCACTATTTTTCTCTAAAGCCATTGTAGTTGCATTCCTCCGCTACAAATTTATTTCAAGTTATCGTGCCATACTGGAGCGCGCTGTTTCTGTGCTGCGCTTGAGAGGGCGGGATTATATCTCATTTTCAAGGAAAATAGTTGCAGAATTTGCCAGCAATGCCGCAGCGGACGCACTTGCTTGATCACTCGGGCAGAAAAAAGGACTGTGCAGGGGATATCTCTCTGTACCTGGCTCGTGGACGCCGAACAGATAGAAGAAGGAAGGCGCAATGTCGCCATACAGAGAAAAATCTTCTGAGAACGAAACGCTTCCGCACTCTACAATGCCGTTTTCAGAGTAAGTTGCCCCTACAGCAAGTCTTGCCGTAGACATAAGCTGTGCGCTGTTGACCGCAGACGGAAGCCCTGGGACAAACGAGATATCTGCGCGGCACTCGTGCGCTGCAGCAATGGCCTTTGCGAGCTCTTTGATTCGCTTGCGGATGAGCTTTCGCCCTTCCGCAGAGAAGGTCCGCACGCTGCCAAGAAGGGACATCTGGTCTGGAATGACATTATCGCAGCTGCCGGCATGAACGGAACAAACGGAAAGAACGGCGGGGTCGAATGGGTTGAGATTCCGGCTGACGATGCTTTGCAAGGCGAGGATCAATTCAGCTCCGCAGACGATGCTGTCATGCGTGAGGTGGGGGCTGGAGGAATGGCCTCCGTCGCCCTGAAGCATGATTTGAAACACATCCTTGGCAGCGGTTACCGGTCCTGCATGCAGACCAACAGTACCTGACTCAAGCTGAGGCCATACATGCATTCCAAATACAGCGCGAATCGGAAAGCGCTGCAGCAGTCCGGCTGCAATGACCTTTTCGGCGCCGACCATAGTTTCTTCGGCGGGCTGAAAGAGAAACAATACATCACCCGGTAAATCATTCTTGTGCTGACGCAGCAGCGCGGCGGCCCCAAGCAATGCTGTTGCATGCACGTCATGTCCGCAGGCATGCATGGTTCCGGGGATCTGCGAAGAATACGCCCATTCGGTGCTTTCTTCAACGGGGAGGGCGTCTATGTCGGCGCGGAGCAGAACTGCGGCGTCATGCTGCTTTCCTCGCAGTATGGCAGCGACGCCTGTGGGCAGACCTAGGTCCAGCTCCTCCAGCCCGAGCGAAAAGAGCGCTGCGCGGATCTGCGCGGTTGTCTTCTGCTCCTGCTCGGAAAGCTCCGGATGCTGATGAAGCTTGCGGCGAAAATCAAGCAGAGCCTGCATCTCTGAAGGAGAAAAAGATGTCGATGCAAAATGTATCATATGATGATCATCCTTCCTGATTTGATGAGCCGCGATCATACGGATGCTACGGCAGAAAAGCGCATCGATAAAAACAGTTATTACCTGTTTGTTTTATAGTTTAGCATACTGGTCAATAGGTTTTCAAGATAAATTTTTGCGAATATCACAACAACAGAGTAAAAATCGGGGGAGAAATTGACGAATTGGGGGGCGCAAACCGGCATGATGCATTTCGGGGAGATCCCCTTGAAATTCGGAGGGTACTTTTTTTACAGGGAGGGATAACGATAATATGGAGAAGGTGCGGAGAAAAAAGAAATAATTTGCGGGTTTGCATGTCCCGTAAAATTTCATAATTCCAGAATACCGGCTTTGCACCACCTGTTTTTCGCAGAAATTCAGCCATGAGCAAAACTCCAAAAGAGTAGTAATTGCAATGGTTCCCGGCCATGGCTGAAACCGAAAATCACTCATATGGTATAGAAAGCGGAGCCCCTTTTTGGTAAAATTGACTTGAGAGAAAACCAACCAGAAAGGGCTGGCCGCTATCTACCGACAGGAAATCATTCAGGATGTTGCGCTGTTTACATCCCAAAGCGCCGCTACGTTCTACGACAAGCTTTTCAGCAGTCTGGACTTCACGCTGCCCAGAGCGGTGACCGGGCGGCGGGGCTTCCCGAAGGAAGCCATGGTCTGTGCTTTTATCGTTATGAAATGCGAAGGCTTCACGCAGATCACAGATCTGATGGATTATCTGGACAATAACCGGCTTATTGCCCACTACTGCGGGTTCAACATCATGAAGCCGCTGCCGTCCTACTGGACGTATGACCGCTGCCTGCGGCAGTTGAACAACGGTGCGTTGAAGTCGATCATGGCCAATCTGGTGCGGAAGTTGTATGAGCTGGGCGTGGTGGATGCGTCTTTCGTTGGTCTGGATTCCACACCCGTCATGGTGAACACGAAGCAGAACAACCCGAAATCCTTTGCAAAAAGCAAGTTCTCCAAGGAAAACCATCCGAAAAGCGATTCGGACTGCGCCCTCGGCGTCCACTCTGCCTCCAACCAGCACAATGAGCGCCGGTATGAGTTCTACTGGGGATACAAAAGCCATGTACTGGTGGACTGTATCTCTGGACTGCCGCTCTACGAGCTGACCACGCCGAGCAATATCGCCGATTCTGCCGGCGCCGCTGAGATCCTCGCGGCCGCGGATCAGACGATCTCTTTGAAGGAATGCGCCTTCCTTGCCGACAAGGGTTACGATGTGAAAAGCATCTACAACACCGTGAAATCAGTCTATGATGGGGAAGCTTTTATCCCCCTCAAAAAACGCAATTCCAAGAGCAAAGCTCTTCCGGCAGGTAACTTGATCTGCGCGGCTGGGCTATCTATGCACAAGGACGGAAAGACCACCGACAATGGGCGTACCCGCCAGAAATACTGCTGTCCGTTCCGTCAGTCCAAGACCGGTGTTTGCCCTTGTAACCACAAAAACTGGAACAACGGCAAGGGGAACCGAGGCTGCACCAAGTATAAGAGCATTCCAGCAGACTACAGACTTTCCATTGACAGGAAATGCCTGCGTTTTAAGCGTATCTATGCCTTACGTACAGAGTGTGAGAGTTATAATTCCCGTTTTAAATCCACAGGGCGGGAACGATTATGGGTGCGTAACGGAAACCGCGCGGCAAACCTCAATACGCTGGCCCACATCTCCGCCTTAGCGGTTGCGCTGGCCGCCGTTCTGCACGGCTTTCACTCCTACCGTTCTGCCAAACAGCTTCGGCGTTCCGCCTGATCTGTCTTTTCCATACCTTTTTCAGGCGCGGGGTTTACCGCGCTATGGTTTTTGCGCCCTTGAGATGCCAGAAGCTCTTTTGATTCCCATTTGCTTTGTTTGCGAGCTGCTCCTTCCAACTGTTTTGCTCATCTCTTCAGAAATTATATATCATGCACATATTTTGAAAAAATAATTTGGGCAAAATAAAATATTGAAAAAAAACACAAAAGAATTTATTATAAAAACATACCAACCGGTTGAAGAGTTTTTAAAACCGTGCCGGAACGAAAGAAACTACTCTAGAGGTTGTATCCATCTTGCCGCTTGAAGGAGGCTGGGCGAATGTACGACTTACTCATTAGAAATGCAGTATTGGTTACTCCGGATGGAGAATGTGAAAAAGATCTGGCAATTCAGAATGGGAAGATTGCCGCGTTTCTGGAAAGAGGAACGGGAGAAGCTGAGTGTGAAATTGATGCGAGCGGGCGATATGCCTTTCCCGGAATCGTTGATCCGCATGCACACCTCAATGAGCCGGGCTGGACATGGCGAGAGGATTACGAGCATGGTACGAAGGCTGCGGCTGTTGGCGGAGTAACAACTGTGATCGACATGCCGCTCAATAATGCGCCGTCTACTACGACGGCACAGCGAGTGAAGGACAAGATCGAACTTGTCGAACCGAGCGCCTGCGTTGATTTTGCTCTCTGGGGCGGTCTGGTACCGGAGAACTTTGACGAGCTTGAGAAGATGGATAAAGAGGGCTGTGTGGCATTCAAAGCATTCCTCTCTCCGTCGTCTCCTGATTTCGAGCATCTCGGCTATGGTGAGACCTACGAAGCGATGCAGATCATCAAGCGCTTCGGCGGCAGGATTGGCTTCCATTGCGAGGACTATTCTACAATTCTGCACCTTGAAGAGATGATGCGCAGGGCGGGCCGCTTTGACAGCCGGGCATTTCTGGATTCCCGCCCGGTGGTCGCTGAGATGATTGCAACTGAAGCAGTGATTGCACTTTCCAAGGCAACAGGCTGCAAGAGCTATATCTGTCACATCAGCAGTCCGGATGTTGCGCAGAAGGTCAAGCTGGCCCAGCAGGAAGGCGTAGACATTTTGGCGGAGACCTGTGTGCACTACCTCTGCATGAACGAGAACGATGTGCTGGAGAGAGGGGCGTTTTGCAAGTGCTCGCCGCCTCTTCGCACGGAAGAGGAAAGCAGGCGTCTCTGGGATTATGTGCTTGACGGAACAATCTGCGCGATCGGAAGCGATCATTCGCCCTGCACCGAGGCGGAGAAAACAACGGAAAACCTCGGGAAAAAGGTCAATAACATCTTTGATGCATGGGGCGGTATGAACGGTATCCAGACCGCATTCCAGACAATGTACAGCGAGGGCTGCGGCAAGCGTGGTATGAAGCCTGCGCAGCTTGCAAAGCTCATGTGCGAGGGCCCCGCCAGAGCGTTTGGTCTTTGGGGCAAAAAGGGCGCGCTGCGGGAAGGCTTCGATGCGGACGTAGTCCTGCTCGACCCCAATAAACCGTGGGAGGTTACGGCAGACACGCTATACTATAAAAATAAGATTTCCGGTTTCTTGGGGAAAACGGGAGTCGGTATGCCGGTCATGACCATTTTGCGAGGCGAGATCATCGCAGAAAATGGAGCGTGGATCGGCAAAAAGAGTATTGGTAAAGTGCTCCGAAAAGGAAGCATTACATAAGACAAGCACAACAATATTTTTAATTGAGAAAGGAAACGAAAAACATGGCTATCACTTCTGATTTCAAACCCCTGCGCCTGGCGGATGAGCTTGCCCAGACCGGACTTCGCGGCAAGAACCTGACCTACCTGAGCAACCTGACCGAGGACGAGCTGCTGCACCTGTTCCGCGCGGCTGAGCTGATCGAACCGTACAGCAAGGACCAGCTCAACTTGATGAAGGGCAAGGTGCTTTGCACGATGTTCTTCCAGCCCTCGACGAGAACGCGCTTCTCCACCGAGACGGCAATGCTGCGACTGGGCGGCACTGTCATCTCCGAGTCCAATCCGGCGGCAAACTCCTCTGCGGCAAAGGATGAGTCCCTGTCCGACACACTGCGCGTTGTTTCCGAGTATGCCGACATTATCGGTCTGCGCCACTATAACGACACGACCATTTTCGATGACATCAACGTTGCGACGGTTCCCGTCATTTCCTGCGGCTTCGGCAACAAGACCCACCCCACGCAGGGCCTGCTCGATATGTACACGGCTTATCGTGCGCTCGGCACGTTCAAGGGCATCCGCGTGATGGTTACCTCTCCGGACCTGACCCGCGCTCGTTCCGGCCAGTCCTTCGCCATGGGCCTCGCTCAGATGGGCGCCGACATCGTCTACTCCAGCCCCTCTGAGCTGAAGACCCCGGACGACATCATGGCCAAGGTCAAGAGCGGCACCGGCAAGGTGGAGGAGCACTTCGACCTGAGCGAGAGGGAGCAGGCTGAGCTGATCAAGACCTGCGATCTCGTTTATCTGCCCGGCTGCTCCGTTCCCAAGGGTCAGGATGCGCGCGATATCTTCATGAACAAGGCTAAGAATTACTACATCAAGCTGGAGACGCTCGAAGAGGCAAAGAAGGAGACCGGCAAGACCATCGGCATCATGCACTCTCTGCCGCGCTTCGCGGGTGAGTTTGACTTCGCTATCGACCAGACCCCGCATGAGCTGTACTTCAAGCAGATCGGCTTCTCCATTCCTCTGCGTATGGCGCTTATCTGCGCGATGGTGGGCATCGACTAAGGAGATAGAACGATGTCAAAGAGAATCGTTGTTGCGCTGGGCGGAAATGCGTTGGGACAGAGCCTAAGCGAGCAGAAGGCGGCCGTGGTGAATACCGCGAGCACGATCGTGGATCTGATCGCGGCGGGGCATAACGTGATCGTCGCACACGGAAACGGTCCGCAGGTGGGAATGATCAACAACGCGATGTCGGCGCTGTGCCGCGAGGACGCGAAGCAGGAGGCGGTGCCGCTGTATGTCTGCGGCGCGATGAGCCAGGCGTATATCGGGCTTGACCTGCAGAACGCGATCCGGGACGAGCTGAAGAAGCGTGGGATCGCGAAGCCCGTCTGCACGATCGTTACAGAGGTCGTGGTGGATGCGCAGGATAAGGCGTTTGAGAATCCTACGAAGCCGATCGGCAAGTTCCTGACGAAGGAAGAGGCGGACGCGGTTGCAGCAAAGACCGGATATCTGATGAAAGAAGATGCCGGAAGAGGATACAGACGCTACGTTCCATCGCCGCTTCCGAAAGACATTATCGAGATCGATACGATCAGGACGCTCAATGACAACGGCAATGTTGTTATCGCCTGCGGCGGTGGTGGCGTCCCCGTCGTGCGGGATGAGACAACGGGCAGCGTTTCCGGAATCGACTGTGTGATCGACAAGGACTTCGCTTCCGAACTGCTGGCGGAGAAGCTGGATGCAGATATGCTGATCATCTTGACTGCTGTGGAACAGGTGGCTATCAACTTCCGCAAGGAAAATGAGACGCATCTTGCTGAGCTGACCCCGGCGATGGCGGCACAGTATATCGAAGAGGGCCAGTTTGCACCGGGCTCCATGCTTCCAAAGGTGCAGGCGGCTGTTAAATTCTGCGAGTCGAAAAAAGAACGTGAGGCGCTCATCACGCTGCTGGAAAAGGCGGCAGATGGTGTTGCCGGCAAGACCGGGACTCGCGTACATCAGTAAAAGAGATTTTATCAAAACGAAAAGAGGTTTCTAAATATGGGTTATCCTGCTGATTTGCTTTCCACCCGCACAGTTATTAAGCCGGGTCTGTTTGCTGTGATTCCCAAGGATGGTCTGGTCAATAATGTCCTTCCGTTCCTGACTGGCTGCCGCACGAGCATTGTGGCTTCCCCGAAGATGGGCGCGAGCTTTGTTCAGTACGTCAGTTATGTTGAGCCCAATGGCGGCACCAACGCCCCGTTTGCCAATGCGGAAAAGGAAGAGAGTTTCCTCTATGTGATCTCTGGTAAGATCGATGCCGAGACCGAGGGCAAGACCTACCACCTCACCGAGGGAGGATATCTCTATGCGGCCCCCGGCAAGGGCATCTGCTTTACCAACGTTGGGGATGCCGAGGCAAAGATCCTGCTCTACAAACAGCTCTATATCCCCTGCGAGGGCAAGCAGCCCTACGCTTATTCCGGTAATGTGAATGAAATTGCCTACAGCGATTACGACGGCATGGCCAACGTTCATATCAAGGATCTGCTCCCTGTTGATCAGAACTTCGATATGAATATGCACATTCTGTCCTTTGAGCCGGGCGGCTGCCATCCCATCGTTGAGACCCATGTGCAGGAGCACGGCATGTACATCCTCGAGGGCGAAGGCATGTACCGCCTTGACGACATCTGGATGGGCATCAAGGAAGAGGACTTCATCTGGTTCGGCGCTTATGCTGCCCAGTGCGCCTACGGTGTCGGCCGCAAGCCGTTCACCTATATCTACAGCAAGGACTGCAACCGCGATGTCGTCCTTTAAGCCGTAAAAGAAATGGAACGTTTGATAACCATGCCTCCGGCGGATGAGGCGCGTTTGAACAGATGGATCAACGGGATTGATCAGTTCAACGATACCGTCGGGGACGGAACGACCCGCCACTATATGACGGCAACGGAATGTGCATGCCGGGAGTATATCCGAAGCGAGATGGAAAAGCTCGGGCTGCGCGTTGAAGTTGACTGCATGGGTAATGTTCACGGAACGCTGCCGGGTACAGAGCCGGAGCTTGCACCGGTCTGGACCGGGTCACATTTCGATACTGTTCTGCACGGCGGACGCTTTGACGGTGTCGCTGGCGTCGTGACCGGAATGGAGGCGCTTCACCTCATCGCCTCCTCCGGCGCGGCGCACCGCCGTGACTTAACGGTGATTGCCTATGGCGGAGAGGAGCCTGCCCGATTTGGTATTGGGTGCATCGGTTCTCGCGCGATGGCAGGCCGCCTGTCGGTTGAGGATCTCAAGTCTCTGCGCGATCAGGACGGCACTGTGCTGTATGACGAGATGAAGCTGCGCGGGTTCGATCCCGACGCGATTGCTTCCTGTCGGCGCAAAGAGGGGGATGTGTTCTGCTCGCTTGAGCTTCATATCGAGCAAAATAAGGTTCTGGAAGAAAGAAATCTTCCCCTTGGCATTGTCAAGGCGATCTGTTCTGCGCTGAACTTTGTTGTCACTGTAACAGGACAGGCTGCCCATGCCGGCGGTATGCCAATGGATGTGCGCAAGGACGCATATGCGGCGGCCTGTGAGATGTCGCTGGCGCTTGAGAGCCTTGTGCGCGAAAACCGGCTGAGCGAATACTGCACCGGAACTGTCGGCTATGTCCAGCTTTCGCCGAATGCGCCGAACATCATTCCGGGACAGGTACAGTTTACCGTGGATATCCGTGACTGCAATGCTGCATCGAAGGATGCGCTGATGAACGCAGTGCAGGATGAGTTCCAAAAGATCGCCGAAAAGCGCGACGTAGGGCTCCGTATGGAGCTGCAAAATAATGATAAGCCTGTTGTCAGTCATCCTGTACTGATGGCGGCGCTGGAGCAGCACGCGGCAGCGCGCGGCTATGAGAGCTGCGAGCTGATCAGCGGTCCGTTCCATGATTCGCTTTTCCTCGGGACATTTACTCCCGTTGGAATGCTGTTTGTTCCGAGCAAGGCCGGCCTTTCGCACTGCCCTGAGGAGTGGACGGACTCGAAGGATCTCAAGGCGGGAGCGGAAGTGCTTGCTGACGCTTTGCTGGATGTTGCAAACCGGGATACTCTATGATAAGGAGAACTGAATGAAAAAGATTGGAATTATTGGCGGTGGCATTTCTGGCGCTGCGCTGGGTTACTATCTGAGCCTCTATTCCGGTGAGGCGGAAGTCACCATTTTTGAAAAGGATCGCATTGGCTGCGGCACGACGGCCAAGTCCGCCGGCACCGTGTGCCTGTTCGACGACTCTCTGAATAACCGCTATTGGGATGTTCGCCTTTACGGTTTCGAGACCTATTGCAAGTTTGAAAAGGAAGAGAAGGGCTCTACCGGCTTTGACCAGACGGGCACGCTTGTTGTTGCTCCGAATGAGAAGGAAGAGCTACGTATCAAGACGGGCATTGCACTTGCAAAGGCTGCCGGCTACAGCGGTGAGTATATCACCGACAAGGACCGCATCAAGGAGATCCTTCCCGACATCAACACGGACAATATCCTCGGCGCAGGCTATACCAAGGACGACGGATATTTTGACGGAACCATGATTTCTAACACCTTTGTCAAGAAGATGCAGGCCAATGGCGGCGTTGTCAAGACGGGTGTTGAGGTTACGGAGATCATCCGCGAGGGCGATACAGCGGTTGCGCTGAAAACGGCCGACGGTGTGCGCCATGATTTTGATGTGATTGTTGACTGCACTGGCCCGTGGAGCCGCTTTACCGGCCAGATGGTCGGCCTTGATGTGCCGATCTGGCACACCAAGGCGGAGGCGTTCTTCCTCTGCCCGCCGAACAAGCATGGTAAGGACTTTGTTTTCCCTGTGCTCAAGTATCCTGCATTTTATGCGCTGCGTGCAGGTGAGAATGTCTTCATCTGCAAGTCGCACCTGTCCATGAATCTTGATGACCCCATGCATGCGGGTCAGTGGGATCCCAATAAGCTGCCCCAGACCGGTGGTACGGATGATTATTTCATTGACTTCCTCTTTGACCAGATGGAGTCCTATGTGCCCGGCCTTGCTGATAGCGGCCTGGTGTCTTCTTGGCTGTCCTATCGCGCTGAACCGCGCGATTTCCTTCCCATCATTGGTGAAACGCCCGTTAAGAATTATCTTCTTGCCACCGGTTACGGCGGCAACGGCGTGATCGAAGCGCCCGCTGTCAGCCGCGATCTGGCCAAGTACATTATGCGCGGCGAGAGCACCCTACTTCTGGAGGAGTGGGCCTTCAAGCGCCTGCTGAAGTGAAACAATGAACATTGCTGTATTGATCAAACAGGTCCCGGCGTCCAATGATGTGTCAGTCGATCCTGTTACCCATTGCTTGATTCGTGACAATGTTGAAATGACGGTAAACCCCTCTGACCTGAATGCCGTTACTGCGGCAATCCGGCTCAGAGAGGCTGCTGGGGGCAAGGTTACTGTGTTCACAATGGGACCCGGCGCAGCAAAGAAGGCTCTGCAGACGACGCTGGCGATGGGCGCAGATGAAGCGTGGCTCATTACGGATCGCTGCTTTGGCGGCGGTGATACGCTTTGTACCGCTCGCGTTCTGGCTGAGGCGATCCGTCATACCGGTGCTTATGACCTCGTGCTGGCAGGTGATGTTTCCTCGGACGGTGCGACCGGACAGGTCGGCGCGATGGTTGCCGAGCTTTTGAACCTGCCCTGTGCTTCCGACGCGCGCAAGATCGAGCTTGACGGAGAGTATCTGACGGTGCTGCGAAACTGGAAGAGTCAGAAAGTGCGTGTGCGCATTGCGCTGCCGTGCATGGTCACAGTGGGCCTTGGCAGCAACACGCCGATTCTTCCGACGCTTCGCTCGCAGATGAAGGCAAACCGCGTTGCCATCCCGGAACTTACTAATGCAGAGCTTGGTCTGGATCCGGCGACGATCGGTAAGCAGGGAACGAAGTCTGTTGTGACGGATACCTATGCCCGCGAGGGCACGCAGAACGCTGCGGTTATGCTCAGCAGCGATGCGGCTGAGGCGGCGAAGGAGATCAAGTCTCTGCTGGAGGGCCTGAAGGATGAGTAATATTTATATCTACGCAGAGCAGTTTGACAATGTTGTCGAACCGAGCGCCGCAGAGCTGGTCACATTGGTGCGGGAATTCTCGAAAAAGAGCGGGCAGAAGATCACCTTGCTGGCCTTTGGCGAGGATACCTCCGCCATCGCATCTCAGCTTGCGTTTGACGATGTAAGCGTTACGGTTGTGAAAACTCCTGTTTCTGCCTTTCAGGATGACGCCATAAGTGTTGTTGTGGCTGATGCACTTGAAAAGCTCAAACCGGACAGTGTAATCATTCCGGCCAGCCGGACTGCCCGCGCACTCTTCTCAAGAGTGGCGGTGCGTCTGGGCGTTGGTCTTACAGCTGACTGCTCCGAGCTCGATGTGGATGAGCATGGTGAGTTTATCCAGCGCAAGAGCGCTTTTGGAGCAAATGCAATGTGCGTGTGCGTGGAAAAGGGCGGGCCGAAGCTTGTCACCGTTCTTGTCGGCGGGATTCATGAGTCTGCGCCGCTTTCCGGCACCGTGCCTGCCGTCACCGAGCTGGAAGGGCTTGAAGCGGCCTCTCGTGTTGAGGTGCTCGACATTGAGGAGGATAACGCGGAGTCCATCCTTGGAGCGGAGACGATCGTTTCTGTCGGACGCGGCGCGCTCGAGAATGATAACCTTGCGCTTGCCGAACAGTTTGCGCAGAAGATCGGCGCGATGGTGGGCGGCACACGCCCGCTGGTTGATGACGGCAGTATCCCCTTTGATCGACAGATCGGGCAGACCGGCTGCACCGTGCATCCGAAGGTGTGCTTGTATTTTGGCGTCTCCGGCGCTATCCAGCATACCGAGGGCGTCCGTGATGCAAAGCTGACGATTGCCGTCAACAAGGATCCGGAGGCCGCGATCTTCGGTCACGCCGATTATGGCGTCGTGGCCGACATGGGCGAGCTGCTCAAGCAGCTGCTCCTTCTCTACTAAAAGTCCGCAGAAAAGCTCCTTCACAATTTTTTGCGGTGTCAGCGTTCAATAAAGCGGCGTATGAAATTGCGCAAGCGAAAGGCGGAGCGATGCATTGCATCGCTCCGCCTTTTATCTATGAGAGTAGATGAACAAAAAAATGCGAGAAGACCGGAATTGGCGAGATAATGTACAATAAGGGACCTGTTGACAAAAGTAAAAATTCTGCTGAAACCCATCGTGGCCCCAGCAGAACAATAAATTGGGAGATCTGGAGTTCCCACGCGCTGATGCCCTCTGAAAAATGCCGAATAGCAACTGCTGGCCAGCACTCTGCGCCGAATTCCAGCCTTGTCAAAACAGCCCGGCCGTTTTGGACAGCGCATACAGGCATCGCCCTCGACCTGGCAGCAACGCAGATATTTGCCTGTCGATTTGCTGCAATTTAGCCTGTGGTATGTAAGAGGAACTCCTTCCGGACAGATGAATGCGTCGAGCTGTGGATCGTAGGAGAATCCATATTTCTCAGGTGGATTGGAGAACTGAATCGCGGGGATATATCCGGTAATGCCCAGAAGCTCCAGCCCCCGGTGAACAGCACCAGTCTCATATCCGCGATCCAGAGCAAGCCGGCTCATTGGGGTGCCCTTGATTTGTCCGTTCCAAATGCCGCAAGATCAGGACGCTTTCCTTCTGTTGCAAAATATATCATGTCATTTTTTAATATATTGGTTTATAAGATCGTCCGGAGCAAACTTCCATTCCGAGCGATATTCACCAGCAGTTGTGTCCGTAGCGACTATGCGTATTTTTTGTGTTGGCTTAATTGCTTTTCGACTGACTAAATCCAGCAACGCATGAGCTAAATTCGCATAAGGAATCCAAACTTCTGCAATTTCTTCTGGTGGAAGTTTTTTAGGAAACAGGACACGCAAACTCTCATTTGTAAAATCAACCATAAGATTATTTACAACCAGTTTTTTGGTGCCCGTATCCAAATATATATTTGTGATGACAACGTCTCGAATGCCCGTGTTTGCCAAAGAGATAGATAAGCAATCTTCTCCCAGCTCTTTTCCGTACACTGGAATCGATGTGCCAACGGTTAGTTTGATCTGCTTTTTCAAAGGTTGCTTATACTGAATTACCGCAACCACTACCGCAATAGCTGTAATCAGCGAGCCAAGCGTAGTTCCGATAGCGCCAAATGCAGTCCAAAATAATTGCCAGTCCATTCAATTCTAACTCACTTTCACCCAAAATTCCCACTGTACCAAGGCTTTTATTTTTTCTTTCCAGTTCTATGTCAAGCCGCATGGCGTCAAAAAACTGGTTCTCCTACCGCTTCATGTATACCGGCTTCATCACACAGGACAGCTCCCTTCTGGTGAGGAGAACGCAGGGCAAAGCTGGCCGCCGCAATCTGGAACGGATAGATTTCAATATCCGATGAGGCAAAGATCGAAGAAACTATTCTTCTTCCGGTAGTTGTTCCAAAAGCTGGGCCTTGTAATAGGCATGAATCGGTGTTTGCTGCATGACATTCGCCCCCTTTACCTGTTTTGCTTATTATGGCAGATATTAGGGGAAAAGGCAATGTGTCTGCATTGGATATTCCGTCAAGAAGACTGCTTTGTTGTACGGGAGTGCCTTATCCGACGCGATCAGAAAACGAGGATCGCGTTTTGACCCACGTCCTGACCCACGAGCAGAAAAAACGGGGCGGAAACGGCGGAACAAAGCACACCTGCGGGTGAGAAAATCCTGTGTCAAACCCGCTTTATTCTCCCCAAATCCCGCGGAAGGCGGCCCTATCGAATCTTCACACGCAGGAGGTCACTGGTTCGAGTCCAGCAGTCTCCACCAAAAAAGAAGAGACGACTTACGTCGTCTCTTCTTTTTTGGCATTTAGCACTAAATCAAAAAGGGCGGTGTCCCGCCCTCATTCACTATCTTTGACGTATTCCATGATATCCCCTACTTTACAATCAAGTATCTTGCAAAACATATCGATCGTGTGCGTGCTGACGCTCTCGTTGCGCTTCAAACGCGTAATCTGCGCAGGACTCACACCGTATTTTTTGATCAGCGCATATTGTGAAACGCCCTTCTCTTTCATCACATTCCACAAGTTTTCGTAGGAAATCATAACATCCAAGCCTCACTTCCTACTTGAATGTTAATCGGAAACAGTGTATATTAATATTAACCAATATCGGTTAATATTATTTGAAGGAGAAAGAAAATGAAAAGAACTATCTCGACATTTCTATCCCTAGTTATGGCGCTGTCCCTGTGTGCTTGTGGTGGAAAATCTAACGAACCTGAACTTACTCTTGATAACTACTCCACATATCTAACTGTGTCAGCAAGTGTAAGCGACCCCGGATTAGAAGATGCCGTTGGTGTTCACTCTTATAATAACGGTTATGGAATCCCCTATGATGGCGGAAGCACTCTTTACCTTTACAATCACTTAAATACCGCTGTAACTGTAGTCGGGTCATCAACTAATTTCAATTACAACGATGTCTCTGTTACTGTTAGATTTGCGGGGACATATAAAACCGTCGATCTTCATACCTGTGAATGGGGCGATGCGATTCCTGTCGATATGGAAGTCGTTGCTGAATGTAATATTTCTGGGAATGGGCAAGCCAGTGATAGTTTCTCGTATAATGACGAATGTAATATGGATGACTCCATGGCAAATGTCGAATGGGAAGTTGTTGCCGTCAGCGGAACTGTTTCCCCAGCGTAATTATTGAAGAGAGGGAGCGAACATTCGCTCCCTCTCTTATTTTTTCAAAAGTCAATCTGCATTACCTCTCCTGCACCTTTTTCCCGCTGATGTGTTCAATCTGGAGGCGGAACATCCGGACGGCCTTGCCGGAGGCGGCGACCTCATCGTCGACCATTTTCTCGGTGGGATAGTATTTCATCGCGAACTTTTTGCACAGCCTGAGCGTCTCGCCCGGGTCCTCGACGAGATGGCAGCGACCGAAGACGACCGCGCTGCGCAAAAACGGGGCCCATGCCT
>ERZ791579.432-NODE-432-length-31166-cov-51.643534_pt1 | contig 31166 bp, 20 predicted proteins | sample MGYA00509968_ERZ791579 | MGnify/ENA primary metagenome ERZ791579 (study PRJEB30046, sample SAMN00791924) | human gut metagenome | study: EMG produced TPA metagenomics assembly of the A metagenome-wide association study of gut microbiota in type 2... | reverse complement strand
ATTTTGCAAATCTATAAAATAAAAAATACGAGACTCAAACTTGAATCCCGTATTTTCCATTTACACAAAATATTTTATAGTGTCATACAAAATAAAAATGGTTGGCGTCCACACAATCACTTGCTCACACGCCAACCGAAATCTAACTAACTTTTGTTTACTATTATTTGGATCCGATATAATAGCCTAAATGAGTGGGTTGATTATAACCTATATTCTGCATTGCCTGACTCATATCATAAGTATGATCTGTCATAAGATGCGGGAAACGATGCTCTGTCGGATAATTCGTAGAGAAAATATAAATCGCAGAATGGTCTGAAGAGCCCATTATTACTTCCTCACGCCAGTCGCCCAGGAAATCACCGTAATAACAAGGATTATATTTTGTACTATGATTACCTTCATTGCTTCCATATCCAGTTGCAAAATTCACAAGACGGTTCTTATTCGTTCTCGGATTAGCTTTATAGCTTACAATCAAAGCACGGTCAAACAACTCACGAGTCAATTCTCCAGTCCACCAAATTGCTGCATTATATAACGTACCACCACCAATACCAGTAGGCATATCAGGACTTATAGGTACATCTATAGAACCTCCACAATTGTACATTCCAGAATTCATCGAAGACCAAAATTCCATATTAGGACTATCAGGATCTACGTCTGCTACAATACAACGCCCTACATCACCATGCATTCCAGCACCATGAGCAGAAATTAATGAACCGTCACGTGCATCAATAACCTGACATCCATACCCCAATCCTTGTACTGCATATGTATTTTCTTCTTCAAAGGAAGCCACAATCTGCAAGCCATCACGATCTTTAATGAATTTACCCACATGCAAACAGTCTCCATGTCCATTTCCAGTGCACCAAAGTTCATTTCCATTGTCATCAATTGCAGCCTGTCCATAGAGAATTTCATCTTTTCCATCATTATCTAAGTCTGCTACACGAAAAGCATGAGAACACATTGCCAACCATTTTTCATCATGATCCTTGGTATCAAATTTCCAACGATTTTCCAGTTCCGATCCTTTTAGGTCAAAGGCCCAAACCTGCCAATTCTTGTACACGCCACGAGTCACAATCAGACTAGGATTACTTGTTCTAGCACCAGTTGATGGATCAGGAATCCCATCTAAATAAGCAGCACCAATAAAGAAACGGTCCATACGGTTTCCATAATCATCGCCCCAATAATCCATCCAATACTCAGCACGTTCTACTTTAGAACCTTCACCTCCACGAGGAATATTATCTGTACGTGCTATTTCACGTCCATCATACCCACGACAAATTGAGATGTATTCAGGACCTTCAAAAATCAAGCCACAAGTAGTAGGAAGTTTTGCACCTGAAGCCCATCCGGCACCATTTAAATCACGAATACGATAATCATGAACTTTTCCATCTTCTCCTGTAATCATCTTTCCATCTGCAAACTGGGTACCTTCAGCAGAGCGGAAGGCAATTTCACACAACCCATCACCATCAAAATCATACAAGATATAAGAAGTATAATGAGAGCCCGAACGAATATTAACTCCCAAGTCAATACGCCAAAGGAAAGTTCCATCCAATTTATAGGCTTCCAATAAAGTAGTACCATTATGCCATCCCCCCTGATTAGCTCCATCATAAGGTTCACGCTTAATCACGATTTCCATTTCACCGTCACCATCCAATTCACCTACCTGAATATCATCAGCCACATAATAACCATTTTCAGGCAGCTCTATTGTAGAAGGGTTCGCATTCAATGTAATTTTACGGTAATAAGTTTGAGCCATCTCTGGCGTAAAATCACACTCACAAATTGTTTCAGTGTTTCCAGATAATGTGACACGATAATGATTTGCTTTTGTAGCATCTATATTTTCATCCAGAAAGCAAGTTGAATTAAGCAGTGCCTCGCCATTCAATTTTACTTCCTGCCCTCCATCTACCGATTTATAAATATCAAATGCCACGTTAGACGGATCGCTTTGCAATAGTCGCCAGCTAACCAAAGCCCCATGTATAAAAGTAGTAGAATTAGCATCCGCATCAGGAGTAGGATCATAACTTACCCACATAGCCCGACCGTCTTTTACCACTTCAGAGGGAAGTGCAGGCAGTTCTTCTGTATCACCACTTCCTGGTTGCGGAGCCGGAGTTTCTTCATCCGAACATGCTGATAATGCAAAAAGACAGACAGCACCTAAGAAACTTGTAAATAGTTTTTTCATGATATCTTATATTTTTAAATATTTATACTTTTCCGGAATCCGGGACTTACCAGCCCGGATTCTGACTTAAATTAGGATTTTTCATTCTCTCGGATTGAGGTATCGGGAAGAGATACATCTTATCGTCCCACTGACGAGTATTTACCACTGTAGAATAAGAATAAGCAGTATTATCTCCTGTTTTTGAGATTTGCAATCCTTCTATGTTCACAAAATATTTGTCGGCTTCCTTCCAGCGGCGCACATCCCAGAAACGATGTCCTTCGAAAGCAAGTTCCACCATACGTTCTTTTTTATAGGCTTCCCAAAATTCCTCATCCGGCATATTCAACGGGAAAGGAGGCATTTCGACTCCTTCACGTTCACGGGTCATACTTGCTGCCTCACGAGCAGACATGGTAAACTCGCTATCCGTAGCATCCGCACTACCCAAATAACGAAACACGGCCTCAGCATAATTCAAATAGAATTCTCCCAAACGATAAGTTATCCATGTATGATAAGCCGACTTATTAGTACTATTAGAACGAAGGTCAATGTCTCCCTGGCAATATTTTTTCAAATAATATCCAGTTGGGGTACCTCCGTTCAGAGGTTGTCCGTTTGCTCCTCCCTGGTAAGTATAAATCGGAGTTTCATTCCATGTAGGCCATCCTGTTTCCTCATTTACACAAATAGTCATTTTCAAACGTGGGTCACGGTCGTCATAAGGTTTTGCCGGGTCAAAAACACGACTTCCTTCTGCAGTCCATACTCCATCAACCAGACGAACAGGACAACCATCAGTTGTTTCATACGCATCAACCAAATTTTGTGTCGGACAATTTCCCCCATTTCCACCTTCAATTCCAACCGGATAATTATAAGACTCCATAGTACTAGATTCACGATTCGCGCGACGACCAAAAATTAATTCATCCGTAGCATTCTTATAGTTATTTTTATCCCACAAAGAGGCATAGTCACTAACCAGCTTCATGCCACGTTCATTTACACAATAATCCAATAATTCTTTATTCGCTGTAGCCGCACGATGCCATAATTCTGGATTATTATCTGTATTAAACAATGGACTTGCTGCATAAAGAGCCGCACGAGCTTTCAAGGCCAAAACTGTAGCTTTATTTACACGACCTGTTTCTGGAGATTCACTAGGTAATACCACATCTGCAGGAAGGTTGGCATAATCTTCAATTATCAGATCCTTTATATCATCACACTCTGAAATAATATAATCAAAAATATCTTTAGCCGGAGTACGCCTCAATGTATTGCTCTCATCTGCACTCAAGAAATGATCGATGAACGGCACATCTCCATACTGACGCACCAGATTAAAGTAAAAATAGGCACGCAGAAAACGTACTTCATACTGATAGTTATTGTAACGGAACATCTGAGGTTTATAGTCTGCATTCTGCTCTAACTCTGGGAATGTCAATCCAACATACTTATCCAAAAACAGATTACAGTTTGAAATACCCGAATAACATGTACTCCAAGTTCCACTTTGAGCATTAGTCGGACTCCATGAGCCATTATAAAATGTCTCAATAGAATTTCCTGTATATGCATACTGTGACTCATCAGTAGCCGATCCTAATATTGCTCCAGAATAATTACCAAAATCAGTATCCAAATCCAGGTAAATAGTGGTAATCAGACCTCCAACATTACTAAAATTCAGCTTCACAAAATCTTCATCATAATTATTATATTCATGGTAGTTCATTTGGTCTGAGCACGAAGCCAATGCTCCCATACACAACATACCATAGACAATTTTTCTAAGTTTCATTCTTCGTTTCTTTTAAGATTAAAAACCTACTTTCAAACCTACAATCAGACTCTTGTTCAATGGGTTTGTCGCTCCATAAGATTCAGGGTCTAACACATCAATCTTATCAAAGCACAGCAAATCAACTCCTCGTACATACAATCTTGCATCGCCGATGAATTTTGTTTTCTGCAACCATGATTTAGGGAAATTATAATAAACTTCAATATTGCGGAGTTTCAAGAAGGAACGATCTGCCAACCACACTGTATTTGTCTGGTAGTTGTTCGTATTGCTCTGAGTACTCAATCGAGGATATTTTGCATCTTGATTATCAGGAGTCCAACGATTTTCATAATAATGAGTAGAAAGCGTAGTTGTGCTCAGCAAAGGCCAGAACATACTCTTCGTATTCAAGATGGCAGAATAACGGCCTGTTCCCTGGAACTGGGCGTCAAATCCAAGTCCTTTCCATTCCGCTCCCAAATGGAACGTATAATAAATTTCCGGAGCGACTGTGCTATAACCGATAGCCGTCACGTCATTGCTGTCGATTATTTTATCTCCGTTCACATCACGATACTTAATATCTCCCGGATAGACCGTTCCGAAGCTTTGAGGCAGACTGTTGGCTATATCATCTGCGTCTTTAAAGAAACCTACAGCTTCCAGACCATAAACCTGGTTCAACGAGTGGCCGGTCTGTACAAGATTATCGTACATTCTAGGTTCCTCCAGTTGCTCCTTAATCTCATTCCGGTTCCAGTTGAAGCTACCTCCAGCATTCAGCACCACATCTCCCACACGCTTCGTGTAATCAAGGCTGAACTCGCCGCCCCAACTGTCTACCACACCGGCGTTCTCATACGGAGGAGTCTGTCCCAAGACAGCCGTGTACTTACCTTCGGAAGAAACCCAGATGTTGTTTCTACGCTGATAATATGCGTCTACCGAAAGATTCAACCCTTTAAACAACGTGGCGTCTACACCGACATTGTATTTATATCCTTTCTCATGCGTATAATTCGTACTTGCCAAACGGCCGAGTTCTGTCGTACCGAATGAAGAATCATACGCACTATTGAACATATAGCGCGTACCTGTTGTGGTATAAATCTGGTCCCAGTAATCATACACATCACTGGCCGGCAGATAATCCGCATTGATAATGCCGAATGAAGCACGAAGTTTCAAGAAATCAATCCATGACACATTGTTCATAAAATTTTCTTCCGAAAGCACCCATGCCGCCGACACTGTAGGAGAAAACGCCCATTTATGACCGGGAGCAAGCAGACTGGAGCCGGAGCCTACCAACGCCAAGTCAAGGAAATAACGCTTGTCATATCCATAATGAGTAAACCATGACACATTCTGGCGATAAATGGTTGTATTCAAGCCGTATGAATCACGGTACTCATATTCCCACTTCAATTGAGAATACACATCGTGTGTATCCGCAAAGTTCCGGTTATAGCTAAATCCACCAGAGAAGTTGAACTGGCGTGTCCAGTTATTTATGCTTCCGTCTTTTCCCATTTCTGTAGGCTCACCTCCAGTTGTATGCGTATACAAAGGTCCTGTCAAATCAGTATAAGTCACCGTATATCCGCCATAAGTATAAGCCTGGCTATGGTCTTCCCATATAGAAGAATAGTTATCATAAGCCAATCTGAAATTGAATCCCAAACCTTCTGTAACAGCCGACAAGTCTTGTTCCAAGGTCAGGTCCGCAAACAAGCTTCTCGTATGACCTTTTGAATATGCCGCTCCCTGAGATTGAGCCACCGGATTCTGGGTTCCCAACCAAGTGGTATTGTTTCCTCCCCATAAGCCGTCCTCATCCTTTACAGGAAAAGCGGCTGCCGGCAGGGTATAAATCATATCCCACAGATTGGCAGAAGCACCCGGACGGAGAGATTCCGACAATGTACCCAAAATATTCACTTTCAGTTTTGTAGTACTGCTTACATCAATATCCATATTGGTACGCAGATTGGCACGCGAATACTTGTTCTGGGTAGAATAGCCTTCGTTCATATTGCCTTCTTTCACGAAACCTCTGTCTGTCACCAGGTCAAGCATAGAATAGTAACGGAACTTAGAACCACCTCCGCGAAATTCAATCGTATACTTGTTGGAAATGCCCGAATTCTTGAAAGTCTCATCAAGCCAGTTTACATTCGGATACAAATAAGGGAAGTCTCCATTACGGAAATACTCCACTTCCTTATCCGCATAACGGGGAGACAAACCTTCATACCTGCGTGCCTCATTATAAGCCTGCGCATAAGTGGCCGCATCCACAAACTCCGGCTTCCGGTCCATGAAATTATTTACATGGTCATAAGTAAACTTGATTTCTTTGGAATTATACTTACCGCGTTTGGTCGTAATCAGGATAGCCCCATTAATTCCTTTATACCCATACAAAGCTACAGCGGCCGCATCTTTCAAAACGGATACAGATTCCACTTCCTCCGGGCTAAGCAGGCTCATGTCTCTTTCCAGACCATCAACCAATATCAACGGATTGCTGCTGGAAAGACTCTGAAGTCCTCTGATATAAAAAGTAGGTTCCACATCCGCATAATTTCCCGAATTCTGCAAGACCATCATACCCATTCCCTGCCCTAACAGAGAATTAGACATGTTTTTAGCACTACGCTTATCAAAGTCTTCATTATAAATGGTAGAAACGGCTGCCGTAGACTCGGCACGGGTAAAAACACGTCCGGCGCCCACGTCGACAGACTGCCCCGCGTAATTCAGTACGACCTTCACCAGCGACTTTCCGTCCGCCTTTACCGTAGTCGTACCTTTATCTACTGACACAATATTCAATTGCTGTCCGGCAGAAGCTTCTATGGAAAATTTTCCATCCTTATCTGTCTCAACTCTTGTTTCCGGCATCCCTTTCACCATGACAGAAGCACCATAAACCGGATGCCCCCACTTGTCGACAACCATTCCTCTGACATTATTGTCCGTGTCCTGAGCACCAGCAGGAACAGCCAGCAAGGCCAGGCATGCCCACATCAGATTCTTATATTTTTTCATAAAGCTATTATCAAAAATCTATTACTTATACTTTTATAAATTACCAGCCAGGATTCTGAACCAGTCCGTATCCCTTGTTTATTTCCGTTTGAGGGAACGGTGACAAATACCATTTGGTGTCAAAACCATAATCCCACCAGTAACGACGGATATTGTGCAACGTAAATCTTTCATAGTCAAAATGAACGGGCTGGGGAGCTCCTTGATTCTGGTCACCTTCAAACCATTTCGTCTCTATACGGTTTCCTTTCTCATCCAGACGGTAAATCAACAGTCCGTGCAGCTCTTTTTCAAACCGGTCCGCACGTTTATACCGAATCAAATCAAAGAAACGTGCGTCTTCCATACCAAGCTCACACACACGCTCACGCAGCAATTCTTCCAACAAGTTTTCCTTGTTTGAAGTCAGGTTCTTTTCCGGATTACAATCTTCCAGCTTGCCAAGGCCTACACGTTCGCGCACCTTATTTATCCAGGTCAACGCACCCGCATTGTCCCCTTTTGCCTGAAGCAATGCTTCCGCATAAGTGAGATAAATATCCGACAGACGCAAAGTCACCCACTGGCAATACTGACGCTGATATTCCGTACCGATATAATACTTCATATTGTCATAGCCAGTAGCAAAACGCATGGTCTCATCCTGTGAGTTGTTTCCGGCATCATAACCGCCTACCCACAGTTCGTATGGCTGTCCGGACATCAACCCGGCATTGTTCGACCAGTCCAGCATCTTGGGCAATCCGTTCACTATCACTGTCTCATACAAACGAGGGTCACGGGTCAATTCCAGGTTATTGTCGGCCAAAGTACCTTTCGCGAACATTTCATCCAGCTTGCCTTCTGCCTCTGTTTCCTCCCAATTGAACGGTTTACCGTCGGCCCACGGGAACATTTCCACATATTCTTGTGTAGGCGTATAAGAGTTACGTCCCAAATCACTCCAATTATGCCAGAAATAAGTACTGGAATTAAAAGCGTCTCCCATCTGAACCCTGACAGAATGAATGACTTCCTTACTTCCTTGATAAAGGTACCCCATACGGTAGGCATAACGGTAACCGGCCGGTGTGTTATTGACAGACTGGTTCAATTCATAATAACCATTTGCCTGCAATGCGTTCATGAAGTCTTCGCAAGCCTTCAGGCAGTTTTCCCACAATTCCGGACGATAACCTCCGTACCATACCAGATGCTGCTGTTCCGCTTCTGAGGCACCGCCCGCATAACCCTGATTGTCATTGAACAAAGGAGAAGCGGCAAACTGCCAGATTTTACACTTCAACGCCATAGCACCTGCCTTGGTCCAGCGTCCAGTATAGGTGGAACTTCCGTCGGCACCGGGACCGTATGCCCAGGGCAAAGCCCCGGAATCAATGGCCTCATCCAACATCTTAATCATGTAGTTCACTGTTTCTTCTACCGTGGCACGCGGACATTCGTAGCTGGACTCATTTCCTTCAAAAGAGGCATAAAGCAAAGGAAGCCCCCCGTAATGACGGAACATGTCAAAGTAACGCACGGCTATCAAGCATTTGGCCTCCGCAATCATACGCGCCTTTTCATTGGCATCCAGATTGGGCACATCGTCGATGTGTTCCATCAGCAGCCAGCACCAGCGCACTACTTCCCACACCTTTTCATCGTTATAACAGAACTTATCCTGACGGCGGCTGTAATTGGCCGTATGGATACCGCTGTAATACTGCGAATAAAGCTGCGCGTCACGCCAGTGCAACTGCCAGCAGTCTGTCAAAGCCTCTACCTTACCGCAATACGGGCTGCTGGACACCGGCAAGGAAGTATCATCCTTATAAGGCAATCCATAATACTGACGACCATAAATTGAATTCAGAAACTGCTGGGTATAGACCGCGCTGCTGAATACCGTATCCACTGTGGCGGTACCACCCGGAGCCTTATCCAGGAATGAATTTCCGAATTTCATATCGTCCACACATGACGTGGCAATCAGATTAGCCGCCACACATGCGCCGAACAAAAGTTTATATCCTAATTTCATATTTTCTATCTTTAATTGTTTAGAATCCAAGTTTCAAACTCAATGTATATGTCTTAGACAATGGATAAGAAGGCGCATTGGAGGCCCTGGTTTCCGGATCGCCCCACAAATACGGGGTCAGTGTCCACAAGTTATAGCCGCTAAAAGCCAACTGGAACGTGTTCAATCCCAGTTTCTTCATCACCGGAAGATTAAAATTATAAGCCACCTGCAAGGTCTTCAAACGCAAGTACTTGGAGTCCTGTTCATACAATGTGGAAGTAGCGTAGTTATTGTCACGGTTCACAAATGTGGCACGAGGATACTTGGAACTTTGCGACGGGTTGTCTTCCGTCCATGTGTTGTCCAGATGGTAAGCCAGCAAACCTCCCTGAGAAGCGTCGGCCGATGAGAAGAAAGGCTGGCGGAACACATCGGAAATCATACGGCTCACGTTCCATGCGCCCGTCCACTGCGTGCTCACTTCCCAGTTCTTCCAACTGAAACCCAAGGTCAGACCGGCCATGTATTCCGGGTCGTCCGTATAACCATAGTCATAACTCATATCATTGGTATCAATCTTACGGTCACCGTTCAAGTCCACATAGACGGCATCTCCGTTGCGCAAGGTCTGAATCTGTTCCGGATACGGACGGTTGAACGTCTGCTCATACAGTTCGGGAGTCTGCTCATCGTAGTAACGGAAGAACACATACTGCGAACGTGCGCCGATACGATGTCCTTTGGTGTACTGATAATCATAGCTTTGAGGCGCCTGCTTGTCTTCCAGAATCTCATTCTGGTTATAAGAGAGGTTAAAAGTAGCCCAATAACGGAAGTTATCGCCAATCTTGTCGTTCCAGTTCAAGGACAGTTCCCATCCCCAGCTCTCCACTTCTCCCAGGTTGGCGTAAGGCACGGTGAAGCCCAGCAGCCCCGGAGCCGTTCCGTCAATCAGCAGAATGTCTTTACGGTGCTCACGGTAATAGTCCACCGAAGTACGGAGACGGTCGTCAAAGAAATTCATGTCGACACCATAGTTTTGTTTCAAGGCTGTTTCCCAACCCACATCGGCATTGTTCTTGGCGGTTTCTCTTGCTCCCAGACTGACTGTACTGTTTTCAATACCAAAGCTGTATCCGTATCCGCCGTTACGGTTAGGCAGACTGCCGTTATTCACTTCATACGGGTCGGCCAGGTAAAGGAAACGGAGGTTCAGGTCGCTCGGCTTGTCGTTACCTACCAGACCCAGACTGGCACGCAGTTTCAGGAATGTCATCCACGGCTTCAGCGGCTGGAACCATTTTTCCTCACTCATAATCCATCCCACAGAACCTGCCGGGAAGGTACCGAAGCGGCGTTCCGGCGCAAAGTTCTCGGAACCGTTGTAACCGATGTTGAACTCGGCCATGTAACGGTTTTTCCAGTCGTAGGTCACACGTCCTACCAGACCTACATACCCACGGGGAATGTCACGGTATTGAGAGCTACTGCTGCCAAAGTAATACTGCTTGGACTGGTTGTACAACAGCAAGGCCGTCACATTATGGTCGCCGAAAGAACGGGCATAGTTCAAGCTGGCCTCCATGTACCAGTCACGCGACTTGCCGGTGCTGTAAGAATAACTTACATCCGTATTCTCGCCTGCCTTACGGTAAGCCAGACTTCCGTCTTCCTGCAACACGGGAGTATAAGTGGCTACGGCACCACCCGTACCGGTCTTTGTCACTACGAAACCACTGTTGTAAGAACCTTTCAACTTGACAGAAAGTCCCTTCGTAATGAAATCCAGTTTCTGGTCGAGCATCAGGTCGGCCGTCAGTTTGTTATTGCTGACCCTATCAAAACCGGCACCATAGTATGCCATACCATTACCTCCGGTAAAAGGAAGTCTTTCGTCACTGTAATCGGTAGCTGTGGTAATAAACTTTCCGTCTACAATACCCGGACTGGAGAACGGAGTGGCATAGTACATGTTCTTAATCATACCGGATGTTCCCTGGCTGGTATGAGGCTTGCTGTTATTATCTACATTACCTGCCACGTTGAACGACAAAAGTGTCGACTTGGTGACGTTAATATCAAAGTTCGCACGATAGTTGAAACGCTTGTAAGAATAACTTACATCATACGGCAGATTGAAACTGTTGAACAGACCGTCCTGCGTATAAGCTCCGGCCGAAATGAAATAACGCACCTTGTCCGTACCGCCCGACACACTCATGTTATGCTGGCTCTGCAACGCCGCGCTTTTCATGATGTAATCGGCCCAACGGGTATCCGGGAAACGTATAGGGTCGGAATGGGTACGGAATTTCTCCACAATCGTCGGCGAGAAAACCTCGTCTTGTCCGTCATTCTTCATCAACTGGTTATAGAAAGTGGCATACTGATACGAATTGGCCTGTTCCACCATCTTTGTCGGCTGAAGGATACTGGCAGAAGTAGAGAACGAAATTTTCGGCTTTCCTTCCTTACCGCGCTTGGTAGTAATCAAGATAACACCATTCGCACCACGGATACCAAACACCGCCGTAGCGGAAGCGTCCTTCAACACGGTCACGCTCTCGATTTCGTTCGGGTCAATGTCCGTCATGCTTCGTTCCACTCCGTCCACCTGAATCAGCGGAGAAGAATCACCGAAAGTAGCTTTACCACGCACCAGAATGTCGGCCGCATCCGCACCCGGCTCACCGGAATACTGCACCGTGGTCAAACCGGTCATCTGACCACCCAGCACATTAGTGACCGAACTTACCGGCGTACGCATCAGTTCTTCCGAACCGACACTGGAGATAGCTCCAGTCACACTTACCTTTTTCTGCACACCGTAAGCTACCACCTGCACTTCGCCCAGCATGGTAGAATTGTCGGACAATGTTACTTTCATGTCAGCTTTTGCCGGAACGGTTACCGAATTATAACCGATGAACGAGATAGTCAGTTTCTGTCCCGGTTTGGCATTAATCATAAACACTCCATCAATATCTGTAATAGTACCGATTGTGGTACCTTCAATGATGACATTCGCACCGATAACGGGTTCACCATTGCTGTCGACGACCGTTCCCTTGATATTGCCCTGCTGCTGAGTGGCCTCTACAGCCGCATATGCCTTTTCTCCTAAAAGCGGAGAGACAGCCACAGCCGAAAGAAGCATCGCCATGGGGAGAGCGGTACTTTTTATATAATTCTTTTTCTTATTCATATTGCCGTTTTAATTTTTGATTTTAAAAAGCTAACATCATGCGGAATTGCCCAGCACGTGAACCACGTTCACAAATCAAATTATATGCTCCTCCGTCCATACCATGAGTCCACTGAAACGTATCATTACGTTGAGTACTTGACCAATAATGTCCTGTCAAAGCACCATTATCAACAGATGTCATTTCTTCACCGCCAACCTTTATGATACTCTTATTAATATTAGTCAAATTATCAGCAACTTGCTGCCAGTCTTTAATAGAAGGAATATACCAAGGAGTCGCAGCAGAAGGAACTGCTACAGCATTACGATAGGCCACGATAAAGCTATAAGCATTATCGCAAGTAGAAGGAGAACCTTTACCTTCTTCTGTTACCATAGTCATCAAGACCGTATTGTTATAACCAAAGAAAGCCGGGAACATAGTCAATGCATCATTTTTCAAGTTACCATCACGATTTGAATTGCAGTAAACAAACTTACCAGCCCATTCCTCATCTGAATCAAACCATGTATCATAAGTTCCACTCTTGCTTGTGTGATACTGAGATGTAGCTGTTCCATCAGGTAAAACAGCATTATTTAAAGAAAGAACTAACCCATGAGAACAGTTAGGATAATCACGATACAAAGCATCCTGAGTTTCGGAACAAGCATCTGGAGCATACACATGCGGCTGAGGATTACCCACATAACATACAACACCAATTGCATTGTCAGGAACTGTTGCAGCATCTACACTTACCAGATTACCATCGGCACAAAGGTAATCACCAATCTGCAAGGTGTAATCTAGCTTATTAGCATCATTATCATTAATAATATACATTTTAGCCTTACCACTAGCCAGACTTCCTGCCGCACTAAATGCCATCTCCTTCGCTCCCTGGTAAGTTCCTGAAATGGAATAATTTGTTTCAGGTTTCACCAACGCCATGTACGTACCACTGGCCGCATCGTAATAAGGAGTGGTTTTCACGTCATTTATAAGAAGTTCTTTCGGCGCTACGTTCAGGCTATAATCGTCAAGACCTCCGTTCGTGAAATCATACACCAGATTAGGTATCTTCAGCACCGCCAAGGCCATTTCATGCAGCATGGTGAACGATACTTTTCCTTGAAGACGGCCGTCTTCCGCTTTGCTGGAGCTGGTCATCAGGTCGCTTTGGGTGTATTTCGTACCGCCCTGGTCGGCCGCAATCTGCCAGTTGCTTACCAATGAAGCGAAGGGGTCTTCCGCCGCCGCATCAAACTGAATGGATTCCTCGTCTGCCTGATAAGGATAATACGCATAGAAAGTAATGTTCTTGAAACGCTCGCTGTCATACTCAATCGGGTTACCTTCCAAGTCCCATTCTCCTTTTTCATTCATCGTAAACTTACGGTTGGCTACCCCTTCTACCACTTGTCCGTTTTCCACGGCATAGACCCCGATGGCATCTCCTTTCACAAAAGTGGTCTTGAAGTTCTCATCGGTAGCACGTCCTTCTGAAAGGTTCTGGAATCCTGCGTCGGTCACACTTATCTGGAACCCTTGCAAAGAAGAGCTTCCTTCCAGGCTTTCTTCCTGTGAACAGCCGGTGAAAGCCAGCAGTCCGGCAAAAGCCCAAGTTGAAATATGATTATATAGCTTCATAATCTTTAGAATTTAAAGTCAATTTATTGTTTTTCCACCGGAATAATTTCTTCCGTTTCCATTTCGCCCCATTCCGAACCTTCTGCTTTGGCTTCCGTACCCAATGCCTTCGCATCCGGAGTTTCTTCCTTATTTACTTCTGTCCACGGATTAATGTCTGTGCCTGAAATTTCAAGTACTGTGGGAGAAGCCGTCATATAATCATTGGCAGTCAACGTATAATTATAGGAGTAACCTGCCTTCATTTCCGGCCAGTCGCTTACCGGTATTTCCAGGAAATAATAAATTCGGCGGCCATCGGCAGTAGTCATCGCAGCTTCAATCTGAAGCCCTTCAGCTCCTATCGTCTGCGGAAGAAGATATGCGGTGAAAGTATGATCATTGTCCGCATTCAGCATCTGACGCAAATCGCTGACAGCCGCATCCTCTGCCACCGCAGCCACACCCGTTTCCGTGTCGAACGTACCGTTCCGCTTGATACCTACCAAGTAACATTCTATATCTGTCAAAGTCACCGGATTTCCTTCCGGGTCTGTTCCCGGCACAAACTCCAGGTTCACACGGCTCATGGCGTGGTTGAAGTTCAAATGCACATTCGGCTCGGCTTTTGTAGCCTTGGTAGAAGCGTAGAGGAAATCGAAGGCGGCACGTTCTTCGGGCGTATCCTGATTTTCGGAAGTGATTTCTACTATCTGCACGGGAGGCACAGTTCCTTCTTCTCCTACGTGAGGATAATAAGCGGTCACATCGTACTCCTCATTTCCAAGCAACCAGATTTCATCAAAACGGTTGATGGCGGTAAATGAATTGTCGGCGGCATTGTAACGGTAGAACACATTTTTCTGTGTAGGTCCGCAGGAAATGCTCACCTCATCGCCGTCATCCCAGGTCACTCCAGTCACACGGGATACATCCTGCGAATTCTGTTCGTTGATTGACGCGCTGAAAGTGACTTTCGCCCCTTCGTCGCCAGCAAATTTTACATCGGTGTCCTGCCCGCAACTTACAAGCAGCAATGCGGCTAAAGCCGCCATGGAACTAATGTTTTTCATACATGTGTTTTTTAATAAAATTGTTAATCGTTTTTATTGACTTGTATATAACTTTTGTTTCTTTCGCCATTATTTAAGGTTCTTATTTTTAATTTGCATCGCAATGTTACAGAAAATTTAAATATACAAAAGTCCATAATTGTACAAATACATGGAATTTTGTACAGATTCTCCCCCTCATATACACACAAACGGCTTTTAGCCATAACCCAAAGGGATATATCCAACCGCAAAAGCTTTTTTTACACCTTTCCCATTTCATTGAGAAAAAGCCGTGCCGCACACCGGTTTATCGACCGAAAACAGGAAAGCCTTCTCTATAGACCCAGACAGTTACATGCGTTTTTAATTCATAAAAAGATAAGTTCCGGACTATTTCTCCCGATATACTTTTCCCATTTTTCCAACCAGAAAAATCATCTCTAAAAAAACGCAAGTGCGTTTAGATTCAAACGCAAGGACGTTTCAAAGCAAACGCAAGGACGTTTGGATTCAAACGCAAGGACGTTTTACCTTAAACGCACTTGCGTTTTTTATCCCTCTTTCCGTACTTCTTGAAGAAATTATTCTACATTTTTTCTGCAAAACGCTTGCATATTCAAAAATAAGTCGTACCTTTGCACCCGTGATTGAGAAACACCTCAACACAAAGTCAGGATGGCCCGTTCGTCTATCGGTTAGGACGCAAGATTTTCATTCTTGAAAGGGGGGTTCGATTCCCCCACGGGCTACTGAAAAAAAAATAATACGCACGGTATTCCGGCGCAAGAGGATGGCCCGTTCGTCTATCGGTTAGGACGCAAGATTTTCATTCTTGAAAGGGGGGTTCGATTCCCCCACGGGCTACGAAAAAAGGTCTGAACTTTTGTTCAGACCTTTTCTTTTATACTCTACTCTGATTCTATCAGAAGATTACACCCAGACGGAAACCGGCATGATTCTGCCCCTCAATGTCGCAAGTCAATGTCTGCGTCTTGTTCGTAGCATAACTGTAGTAGCCGGCTACATGGAATCCCCATTTCTTTCCTGTCGGATAAATTTTCAGACCGATTTCCGGAGAAACGTAGAATCCCCATGATTTGTCGTACACACCTCCGCTACCAAAGTAAGTGGTATTACGGGCAAACATAGCACCTGCCTTCACTCCGATGTAAGGCTTTACATAACGGTTGGTAGAGAGATTATATGCCCCCATCACACCAAACGGCACTTGAAACGCCGAACGCTGCTGATCGGTAGTGAGTGACTCCGTAGGTGACAATGACAACGTCTGACGTCCCACATACTTATGATTGGTATGGAAAGAAGCAAAGACTCCAGCTTCCCAACGAGGCGTAAACTGATAGCCCAACTCATAGCTCATTCCCCATCCGCTCAACTTATCTGCAAAATCAGTGGAAAAAGGTGCATTCATCTGCCAGTCCACCTTCAAAGTAGTCTTGCTGATATCGTATTGCGAAAATCCTTTTACAGCCACTCCCAGACACATAAAGGCCAGCAGTGTCATCTTTTTCAATATATTTATCTTCATTTCAAATTCCTCCTCTAATTAATTAACCGATTTGATATAAGGTGACTGCTCAAAAGCCTGTACCACCGAATTCTGCAACATCATCTGATTAAACTGTCCGCTGTACTGGAATCCTGATGCGCTGGCATACCACACCACCGGAAGATTTTTCTGTGTGCCGTCCTCATCGGCAGTCAGGTCGACCATCTCCATCACCAAGGTATTGGTATTATAGGAATAGGACACAGGATACGGATAATACCATCCGGACCAAGGACCCCAGAAACCATAATCCCACCAGCCGCCCCAATAGCCACCGGTAATGACCTGAGTTGTCTGAGCCACGTAGGAAAGCTGCAAGCCCACATTGGCTTCTTCCTTCTTTTCCGGATCAAGGATACGGGTGTATCCGCGTGCATCCATTTCTGCGGCAACCTTATTAATAATCGCCTTTGCATTTTCATCCTTCCAGTAGGTAGCCCGATGACCACCTGCCTCTAAAATACTGTCAGGCAAGAAATACGTTTTATAACCACCAAAGTCGGCATCCTTGTCATAATCGGTGTAGACCACCAGATCCGCGTCCAACTGATTCATGTCAGGGTCTTTCTCACAAGCCGACAACCCCAACAACAGACACGCAAAAAACAACATCTTTCTCATAATTCATCTTGTTTTATCAAATTGAACGTCCTTTAAATACTGAGCTCTTGAAAGCCGGAAGTATCACCCCATTTAGGGTCAGACGATTGGAATTAAAATTCGGAGTAATGGTAACCGTAGCATTATTCGTTCCCTTCGGCATGCTGATGTCCAGACGAGCCGAAATGCCGACACCCATTACATTCATGGATAAATAGAGCGTCCCCCTCTTGTCAGTCCTCATCTCATAAGAAGAGACCTTTCCATTTACCGTTACGCCTCCCAGTCCGTTAGGACCTGCCGCCGGAATATTGAAAGCCACCTGCACCACTGCATCTTCTCCATCTACAGACACAAAGTTGGTATTCGATGTGACGTAAGCCGTCTGCCCATACTTGAACACCACCTGGTCTGCTTCAAGGGTAAACTTCTTTGCATTGATAGCTTCCACTGCTTCTGCATGCTGGATACTGTCTATTTTCTCTTGAAGAGCTTTCTTTTCTTCTTTGGTCAACTCAACTTCTTGAGCCTGAATATGTCCGACCATCAAGGCCAGTGCGCATATCAGAATTGATACCATCTTTTTCATAAATCTATGTCTTTAATTGATTACATACTATAAACAACGAATTCAGCGTTTTGCTGCATAATTCTTGTTTAAAAAAGTATAATGTATTTCCCCCTTTTCAAATAAAATTGTTATCTTTAGAATATATAAAGAAAAAATCTATTCATAACCTTTAAAAAACCGTACCATGACACACATCAGCGAAATAACCTTATTGATTGCCGTCATTGCACTGGCCCTCTGGCCGGTCGTATTGTTCGCCCTGCGCTTCTTGCGCGAGCGTCAGAAACGGTTGGAATACATTGAAAGAATGACAAAAGACGAACAGGACGAAGTCACGACAAAAGACCTCGTCATCAGCGTACTGAAGAAAATAGGCTGCCAGCCTAAGGTGAATGAAGAAAATCACATCACCTTTAAATATCAGGGAGACGATTTCTATATTGCGGCAGAAGAAGAGAACCGATTTATCATGATCTGGAATCCATGGTGGGGCTCCATCAATGCCGACAACGAAGCGCTTCCTTATCTGAAAGAGATTATCAATTTGGCCAATGTAAACTCACTGGTCACTACCGTCTATATGGCGGACGAGGATGAGAAGACCATCGGACTACACTCCCGTTGCCACACGTTCTTCTCTCCCAGAGAAGGAGAGCTGGAAGAACACATGAAAATGCTGCTGGACTATTTCTTTGACATGCACAATGTGATAAAGGACAACATGAACCAGTTAGGCCAGGCAGCCATCAACGAGGAAGAGAAAAAAGAACGCGTAAAAGTAAAAGGTTTTTCCGCCTATAAGGACAACACCATGCCTATTGAGGCGAAGAAAGAGGAAGAGAAGAAAGAGTAGGTTCTTCGTCGTGCTTCCGCATACTGAATTCACAGCCGCAATACTGCTGGTTATAGAAATTATATTCCTTGATAATGGCTATACGACGCTCACTCAAGCCCCCCCTGCGCCAGTTCTGTTCCCACCAGGTTACGTCGGGATAAGCAGCTACAGCCCAATGTCCTGCTTCATTAATCTGCTCCAGGCTTTTCCAGCGAGAGGAAGCTAACGTGGTCGTGATGACTGAGAAACCGTGTTCATGTGCATAACGGGCCGTATCGGCCAGACGCATTTTAAAGCATTTCAGGCAACGCCCTCCGCGCTCCGGTTCGTTTTCAAGTCCGGCCACCGTACAACGCCAGAATGCATGGTCATAATCTGCATCCACAATATCCAAGCCCAACGACTGGGCATAGCGGGTACACTCGTCCTTACGGATATTGTATTCCTCCAACGGATAGATATTCGGATTACAATAATAGATAGTAGGGCGTATGCCATGATTCAACAGACATTCGATAATGGCCGATGAACACGGTGCGCAACAGGTGTGCAACAAGACTTTGTCGGCTCCACCCGGTACTTCCAATTCAAATTTCTTCTTTTTCATCCTTTCACTCACCTTTATTCACACGAATCAGACACTCCCTCCGCATAAGAAGCAAACAAGGGTTGCAACAGTTCCGGTATATCTATCCCCTGCTCGCGTATTCCCTTCAGGCAGCTATGCGCTTCTTTTGTCAGAGAGAAATACATTTGCCGCTTGTCTTTCTCGCCCAAGGCACGCACCAACAGATTCCGCTCTTCCACCGCACGAATCACCTTGGAGGCATGCGAAGGAGTCAGCCCCGTACGCTCTACAATCGTGCTGGCCGCTACCCGTTCCTTACCGATGGCACATAACACCATAGCTTCGTTCAGCGACACTCCATGCGACTGCATCAAACGGGATTCAAGTTCAGAGAGAGCTCGAAAGAGCTCTCTCATCACACAGATACATTTTATTTTTTCCATACTTAAATAAACAGATTTACATTGGCTTCCTCAGCACGGTCCATATAGGTCGCTACCCCACCGATGGTGACGTTGTCCAGCAGCTCTTCCTTTTTCACGCCCATTACGTCCATCGACATCTGGCAGGCAATGAATTCTACTCCATTATCAATGGCCTGCTGGCGAAGTGATTCCAACGAATCGATTCCCTTACGGTTCATAATGTAACGCATCATCTTCGTACCCATACCTCCCATGTTCATCTTTGAAAGCTTGAGTTTCCGAGAGCTGGAAGGCAACATCATGCCGAACATTTTTCCAAAAATATCCTTCTGTACCGACGGTTTCCGTTCCTTCTTGATGGCATTCAGTCCCCAGAAGGTAAAGAAGATGGTCACTTTTTTGCCCGTAGCCGCCGCACCGTTAGCCAGCACAAAGGTAGCCAAAGTTTTGTCAAGGTCATCACTGAAAAGGATGAAAGTTTTTCCCTTCTCTCCCACGTCCTGACGGGAAGCCTCTATGGCACAAGGAGTCGCTTTCTCTACCACTACCTTATAGATTCCTCCTTCCGACTTTGAGGAAAGGAAGCGGTTTCCGGTAGTACGGCACCATGCTTCTGCGTCTCTCGGAAATCCGGCATCCGTAGCATGAATTTCCATCTGCTCACCGGCTTTCAGTTCCTCCATCCCTTTTTTCAAACGCAAGATAGGGCCAGGACACTGTATGCCACAGGCATCTACTACATGTACCTTTTTGCAGTCCGAACTTCCTTCAGCCGTTTCACACGAGCAGGCTACGGCACATGTTTCTTCCGGCTGGCAAACCGGAGTAACCGCTGCATTGTAGGTCTTGATACCACCTATCAGGTTACGCACATCCTTATAACCGTTTTCTTTCAGAATGTTAGAGGCCAGATAACCGCGCAAGCCGACTCCGCAGTACAAGAAGACTGGTTTGTCCGATGGAATTTCCTTCATCCGTGAACGCATCTCATCCAAAGGCACGTTCACCGCTCCAGAAATGTGCCCCAGTTCATATTCGTCTTTTGTCCGCACATCCACCAAGGTCACTTTAGTCAAATCGGCCTGCTGCAACTCTCTCCAATAAAGAGGAGTCATCTTGCCGTTCAAGATATTTCCAGCCACATAACCCGACACTGCTACCGGATCTTTAGCTGAAGAGAAAGGAGGTGCGTAGGCATGTTCCAGTTGCATCAAATCATATACGGTTCCTTTCTGCTTGATGACCAGTGCATATTCATCAATGCGCTTATCCACTCCATTGTATCCCACAATCTGTGCCCCATACAAACGACCGCCTTCAGGAGAGAAAGTAATCTTGATGTCCATCTGCAGGGAACCGGGATAGTAGCCGGCATGCGAACCAGAGTGAATGGTTGCCGACAGATAAGGCATACCAAAAGCTTTCAGACGCTTGGCCGGAAGTCCCGTAGAAGCCACAGTCAAGTCAAATACTTTCGCTATGGCAGTCCCGATAGAGCCTTCATATTTCACCCGGTTGCCAAATGTCATGTTGTCGGCTACGATACGTGCCTGACGATTGGCCGGTCCGGCCAGGAAGTTCAACCACGGCTTACCGGTAATCGGATGCGGATATTCAATGGCATCACCTACGGCATACACCGACTCATCGGAAGTCTGCAGGTATTCATTTACATAAATACCCTTCATTTCTCCTAACTTCAGTCCGGCTTCTACAGCCAGACGAGTTTCTGCCCGTACACCGATAGAAAGAATAACCAGCTGAGCTTCCGCCTGTAACCCCGACTGGAATTTGACTCTCAGTCCGGAATCGGTCTTTTCAAAGGCTTCCACTGCCTGTTTCAGATACAGTTTGACCCCCTTCTGTTGCAGATGACCGTGCACCAGCGCTGCCATAGAGAAATCGATCGGTCCCATCACCTGATCTGCCATCTCTACTACAGCCACCTCAATACCGGCATGATGAAGGTTCTCGGCCATTTCCAACCCGATAAAACCACCTCCAACAATCACCGCTTTCTTTATTTCATGACTCTGCATATAAGCCTTGATGCGGTCTGTATCTGCCACATTTCTCAGGGTAAAGATTCCTTCATTATCGATTCCCGGCAAAGGAGGACGCACTGGCGATGCCCCCGGTGAAAGCAGCAATTTATCGTATGTTTCAGTATATTCTTTTCCGTCCGAAGTACGAACCTTCACTTCTTTACGGGCAGTATCAATTGCCATAACCTCCGAACGTACCCGCACATCGATGCGGAAACGAGTGGAGAATGCTTCCGGAGTCTGTACAAACAAGCGGTCGCGCTCCTGAATTACCCCGCCTATATAATAAGGTAAACCGCAATTGGCATAAGAGATATATTCTCCACGCTCAAACAAAATGATTTCAGCCTTTTCCGTGTTTCTCCGAATACGGGCAGCCGCAGTGGCTCCACCTGCTACCCCACCAACAATTACACACTTCATAACTATTTATTTTCTTTGTTATTATTTTCTAATGGAAACTTTTTGCAAAGAAAATAAATAATTACATAAAGAATAAATTTCCAATGGAAAATATTCACCAATTAAGCATTATTAAGGGAAAGCGTCTCTTTCTAAGCTAATTTCTGGTAAGCCAGTCGCGGAGTTCCATTACGCACATAGATAATTCCACAATACACAAAGCCTGTAGAAAGCAGCAGATGTTGCATCACCTTGTTGTCTGCATGGGTATCGGCACGCAGGCACGGCCACTGACGGAAACACCAGTCCACACATAGTTTTCCTATCCCCTTGCAGGAGCCGTCGGATGCCAGCCGATGAATCACATAATAAGGAGAGTTGTCTCGCCATTCCCCGTTTTCAATGCGTGCATAGGTTGGATCGGGTCCCTGAATGAAACAGAAGGTGGCCACTGCTCTTCCCTCTTCCGTTACACACACATAACAGTGAGAAGCCTCTATTTCCTCCTGTATCAGTTCCCGCTGGGGATAGCCGTTAATCCACTGATTAGGGTTTCCCGTACGACACATGAAACGACGGGCTTCTTCAAATATCTCCATCAAACGGTCCAAATCATCCAATGTAGCCTTGCGTATCTGTAAATTCATAAGTCTTTTCTATTTTGATAAACCGACGCAAAACTAATGGTTTTCTTCTGTTTTATAGAGCAGGTTTCTTGTTTTTTTGAAATAATGTTGTACCTTTGTGACAACTTCAAAAACAAATGGGGCATTAGCTCATCTGGCTAGAGCGTTTGACTGGCAGTCAAAAGGTGGCAGGTTCGAGTCCTGTATGCTCCACTTTTTCTTTTCTACTCCACTTGACTTTTCCCTGATTAAATATAAAAACAGACCTTGTCTGACTTATTCAATTTATTATTATGTACAGTATTTTAATCATAGAAGACGATAAACGAGTAGCCGATTTGCTAAAAACCGGACTGGAAGAAAATGGCTATCACACCATGGTGGCATACGATGGAGCCATGGGGCTTCGTCTGTTCCAATCTCACTCTTTTCAGCTGGTTATTTCGGATATTATTCTTCCCAAACTGGATGGCTTTGAACTCTGCAAAGAGATACGCAAGTCGAATCCGCATATTCCCGTACTTATGCTGACAGCTTTGGGCTCAACCGACGACAAACTCGACGGATTTGATGCGGGTGCAGATGACTACATGGTAAAACCTTTCGACTTCCGGGAACTGAACGCACGCATTAAAGTACTTCTGAAAAGAAAAGCAGAAGCAACTGTATCTGTCGTGGCTCCCGAGAAACTTACCTACAAAGACCTTCAAATTGATACCAACCGCAGGGAAGTGATGCGCCAAGGTAGCCTCATCCGCCTATCTCCGAAAGAATACAACCTGCTTACTTACATGGTGCAGAATGCAGAACGGGTCATCAGCCGGATAGAAATTGCCGAAAAGGTCTGGAATACCCACTTCGATACCGGTACCAACTTTATCGATGTGTACATCAATTACCTGCGCAAAAAAATAGACAAGGACTTTGAAACCAAACTGATTCACACCAAACCTGGAATCGGATTTATTCTTACTGACGAAAAGCCATGAAAATTAAAACCGCACTTACGCTCAAAAATACCGGAGTCATAGCTGTGGTATTTCTGCTTTGCATGACCTTAATCTATCTGGTCAGCGAGCATATCCGAAGCAACACCTTCTTCCATAACCTGAAGAGTGAAGCTGTCACCAAAGTACATCTGTTCCTGCAAAACCAGGTAGATGCCGACATCATGCAATCCATCTACCTGAATAATAAGGAGTTTATTAATGAGGTGGAAGTGGCTGTATATACCACAGACTTTCACATGCTCTACCACGACGCCATCGACAATGATATTGTCAAAGAGAATCCGGAAATGATTGCCCAGATTCTCCAACAAAAGGAAATTGAATTTTATATCGGAAAATACCAGGCCGTCGGGATGGTTTATCCTTTCAACGGACAGACTTATATTGTGACGGCCGCAGCTTACGACGGTTACGGACACACCAACCTGCTGGAACTTCAGAAAACCTTGGTCATCCTGTTCTTTATCGGTCTCCTGCTTTTATTTATTACCTGCTATTTCCTGGTTCGGGCATCCTTAAAACCTATCCGGGAAATCGTAAAAGAAGCAGAAACGATTACCGCTTCGCGTATTGACCAGCGTCTGCCCGTAAGAAACGAGAAAGACGAATTAGGAGAATTAAGCCAGGCTTTCAATGAACTACTGGAGCGACTTGAAATTTCATTCAACTCCCAGAAAATGTTTGTCAGCAACGTGTCTCACGAAATGAGAACCCCGCTGGCTGCCCTCATTGCGGAACTGGATTTGTGTCTGCAGAAGGACCGTACAGAAGCACAATATCGTCAAGCGATGCAGAACGTGCTACAGGATGCCCGACGAATGACAAAACTGATTGACGGACTGCTTAATTTGGCTAAAGCAGATTACCAGAAAGAACAAATCAAGATGCATGAAATCCGGTTGGACGAATTGTTGCTCGATACACGGGAAATCATTCTTCGTGCCCATCCGGAATACCACATCGAACTGATTTTTGAACAGGAAGATGCGGAAGACGACCGTATGATTACCGTCATGGGCAACGACTACCTTCTGAACATTGCCTTTGCCAACTTGATTGAGAATAACTGCAAGTATTCGGACGACAAATCTTCTTTCATTCAGATTTCCTACTGGGATAAATGGACCATTATCCGCCTGTCGGATGACGGAATTGGTATGTCGGATGCAGAAAAAGAAAAGATTTTCACCTTGTTCTATCGCGGAGAGCAGGAACAGCATACGGAAGGACACGGCATCGGGATGGCGCTTGCACAGAAAATCATCGCCCTGCATCAGGGCAGTATAGCCGTACATTCAAAGCAAGGAGAAGGAACGACCTTCATCATCGAACTTCCTCACATTTAATCTTTTGGCACATCCATTCAAAGAAACATAAATTCCATCAGAGTGGTATCAGGAAATTAGTCTCACAAATTCTAATAGTTTTCTAATACCACTCTAATATTTCTCTAACAGCCTCTGTCGGGGGCATTGCCTACTTTTGCCACGTGAAAAGAAAACATAGTAATCACCCTATGAATTTTAATGATCATGTGGAAGAAAAGAAAAAGTAGCACCACATTCACCTTCAATGGCGAAAAGGTATTTTTAGCAGCAAGTCAGACACTGGGCACAGTTTTCAGCTATTTCCAGACAAGCCGTATCGGACTTACACAAGAAGAAGTGGAGGCCAGACAGTCTCTCTATGGGAAGAACGAAGTGGAACATGAGCAGAAAAAGAACCCCATATCGACTTTCATCAAAGCTTTTATCAATCCGTTTATCGGCGTACTCACGGCGCTGGTCATCATTTCTTTTGTACTCGACGTACTTTGGCCAACCCAGGTGAACAGGACTGGACAGCCATTATAATCATCCTGACCATGGTTATCGCCAGCAGCATACTGCGTTTCTGGCAAGAGTGGAAAGCCAATGCTTCCAGCGAAGCTTTACTGAAAATGGTGACCAATACCTGTTACGTAAAACGAGCCGGTAACCAGGACGAAGAAATCAACATAACCGACCTCGTTCCCGGAGATATTGTCATGATTGCTGCAGGAGACATGATTCCTGCCGACATGCGTATCATTGAAGCAAAAGACTTGTTTGTAAGCCAGTCTTCCCTGACGGGAGAATCAGATCCGATAGAGAAACGTCCGGAGGCCAAAGGAAACAAGCACAGCAAAGGAAGTGTAATTGAGCTGGAAAACATCTGCTTTATGGGGTCCAACGTAGTCAGCGGATCTGCTACCGGTATCGTGTTTGCAACCGGCAACAGTACGTATTTGGGCACCATTGCCCGCAGCATTGCCGGATACCGTGCCGCTACAGCTTTCGACAAGGGAATCAGCAAAGTCAGTTTCCTGCTGATACGATTCATGCTCATCATGATTCCATTCGTTTTCCTGGTAAACGGTGTGACTAAAGGCGACTGGCTGGAAGCATTTATCTTTGCCGTATCGGTAGCTGTAGGCCTTACTCCTGAAATGCTCCCGATGATTGTTACTGCCAACCTGGCCAAAGGTGCCGTAGCCATGTCAAAGAAGAAAACCATTGTAAAAGACCTGAATGCCATTCAGAACTTCGGGGCGATGAACATTCTCTGCACGGACAAAACCGGTACCCTTACCTGCGACCAAATTGTATTGGAAAAGTACATCAACGCCGATGGAAGCAACGACGAAAGCCGACGTATCCTGCGCCACGCTTATTTCAACAGTTTCTTCCAGACCGGATTAAAGAATCTGATGGACAAAGCCATTCTGTCGCACGTAAAAGACTTGTCTTTGGAATACCTGAAGGATAATTACACAAAAGTAGATGAAATTCCGTTTGATTTTACCCGGCGAAGAATGTCGGTAGTGGTAGAAGACCGTCAAGGAAAACGACAGATTATCACCAAAGGAGCCGTAGAAGAAATGCTGGACATCTGCTCACATGCTGAGTTTAATGGAGAGGTGCACCCCATGACCATCGAACTGAAAAACAAGGCACGCGACATCATTGAGCAGATGAACAAGCAAGGCATGCGTGTCATTGCCGTAGCCCACAAAAGCTACCTGGACAAAACTTGCGATTTCCGTATCGAGGACGAGAAAGACATGGTACTGATTGGGTATCTGGCTTTTCTGGACCCTCCCAAGCAATCGGCAGCCAGCGCCATCAAGCAATTGCATGAACACGGCATTGAAATCAAGATTCTGTCTGGCGACAATGATGCGGTTGTTCGCACCATCGCCCGCCAAGTGGGTATCCGCACCGACAATGCCCTGACAGGCCCCATTTTCGAAACGATGAGTGAAGAGGAAAAAATGAAAGCAGTCAACCAGACGACCGTATTTTCCAAACTTACTCCGATACAGAAAACGGAAATCATCACCCTGCTTCAGGCGCAACAGCACACAGTAGGCTTCTTAGGCGACGGAATCAATGATGCCGCAGCGTTGCGTCAGTCAGACATCGGTATCTCGGTAGATTCTGCAGTGGACATTGCCAAAGAAAGTGCCGACATTATCCTGCTGGAGAAAAGTCTGATGGTACTGGAAGACGGTGTACTGGAAGGACGAAAAACATTTGGCAACATCACCAAATACATCAAAATGACAGCCAGTTCCAACTTCGGAAACATGTTCAGTGTAATGGCAGCCAGTGCATTCCTTCCCTTCCTGCCCATGCTCCCCATCCACCTGCTGATTCAAAATCTGCTGTACGATATTTCGCAGACCACGATTCCGTTCGACCGGATGGATGCAGAATACCTCCGGAAGCCACGTAAATGGGATGCCTCCGATTTGAGCCGCTTCATGATATTCATCGGCCCCATCAGTTCCATTTTCGACATCGTTACCTATCTGGTGATGTGGTATGCTTTCGGATGCCAAAGCATGGAATATCAAACGCTGTTCCAATCCGGATGGTTTATCGAAGGCTTGCTGTCGCAGACCCTGATTGTGCACATGATACGTACCCGGAAACTCCCCTTCATACAAAGCTGTGCCTCCTGGCAAGTAACCGGACTTACCCTGCTGATTATGGCCATCGGTATCCTGCTGCCTTTCACCCCGTTTGGAAGCTCTATCGGACTGGAAGCACTGCCATTAAGCTATTTCCCCTGGCTCTTCGGTATCCTGTTGTCCTACTGCATACTGACTCAATTAATTAAAAACTGGTATATTCATCGTTTTACCAAATGGTTATGACAAGATTCATGAAACTGTTCCTGTCCCTCGCCGCAGTGTCCTGTCACTGCGGCCTGGCTCAGGAACTTCAAGTAAGCTACACCACAGAACTACAAAGCGATTTCAAACAAGGAAGTAACTGGGTTAATCTGCTAAGACTGGATTTCACTCATTCATTAGGCAAACACACGACATTACAAGCCTCCACCATCAGTACAGCCAGAACCCGCATCGAATCACTGGCTGATGATTTTCAGACCTTTTCCAACATTGAAGAAGAAAACCATCCGCTTGCCCTCGCTACATTGGGCGTCCAGCAACAGTTCGGTCATTCCTCGCTCTTTTTCGGTATCCGGAACTTGAATGAAGACTATTTCACTTCCCCTGCTACCTCGTTATTCACCAACAGTTCATGTGGTATCTTCCCCACCTTGTCCGCCGATTACCAAATAGCCAATTATCCGGTAGCTTCCGTCGGACTGCATTATGAATTGCAATTCATACGATGGTCCTTACAAGCATCGGTATACAACGGAAAAGGTTACTACCGGTTTGCCGAAAAAGAAAACGTATTCCGGTTCTGCCCGCAGCAAGACGGAATACTCAGTGTCACTTCACTAAACTATCAGCACCATGACAGCAATTATCATGTGGGCTTTGCTCTACATAGCAGCATGTATATGGACTATGAAGAGGGAACTCCAGAAAAGACAGAAAAAGAAAGGAGAAAAATAATTTGGGGATATGCAGAGCAACGTCTTGCTCCCGGTCTGCATGCACTCCTGCAAGGTTCATTCCAGTCTGGTGCCTCCAGAGGATGCAAAAGTTATGCCGGCGCAGGTCTCACCTGGCAATGTGGAAAAACAGAAGGCGGACTGTTCACCGACTACGCCCGATTTTCCCCTTCATACGAATGGGCCAGTGAATTTACATGGAAAATCCCCTGTTCAGGCAACGGATTTATACAACCCACCTTACATTTCATTCAGCAAGCAGGAGCACGCTATCTGATTGGCTTATTGCGCTTCAGCTATGTGCTCCCGACTACCTGACATTTATTATTTTACGACAAATTCATCAGTAAACAAGAAACCGCCGGCCTCAGGATTGATATCAGCCTGCACGCGTACGTAACGAGCCTCACAGCTACCTGTCCAGTCATACGTCTGAATGGTCAACTGTTCGTCCGTAATGGGCAGTGTAGTAGTGATGGTTTTCAAAAGTGTATATTCTTTTCCATCGTTTGAAATCAGGAAGCTGACTTTCTGCGGGAGGAACACACCCGGACCTCTCAACTGCATGAAATCAATGGAAAGCTGCTGAATAGGTTGTGATTTTTCCAAATCCACAATCACATCGGCCCCTTTTCCAAGGAATCCCTGCCAGCGCTGGTCGGTATATACCCAACCGCCGTGTATGCCGTTAGTCAATGCCGATTCTCCTCCTGCCGGATAAGAGTCCGAATAAGGACGTACATATTCCACCTTCTTCCCCTTTGCCAGATGATTATCCACGCTCAATGCCACCGGACGGTTTCCGACCTCATTTTGCAAGTCAAAAGTATGGTAGCCCATTGAGTTCAGCACCTTTACTTCCTGCAAAGCCTCTGCATGGAAACGTTTCCAGTCTTTCTGCTCCGGATTCGTCCAGGCTACTTCAGCCAAAGCCAGCAAACGAGGATAAATCATATATTCAGCATGCTCGGGTGTAGGTATATATTCCGTCCACACATTTCCCTGTACGCCCCACACGCAATCCAGTTTATCAGCGGGGAAAGCCTCCGTCACCGGTTCGTATGAATAAACCTTTTCCAGCGGGAGGTATCCTCCGATGGCTTCCGGCTGCGTACGCGGTGCATCCTGGTAGCTGTCAAAATAGCAATATGCTCCCGGTGACAAGATGGTACGCAATCCTCTTTTTACAGATTCCGCACCTTTATCTTCTCCACGCCACACTGTTACGGCAGAAGTTTCATCCAGTTCACCTGTCAGAATCTCATCCCAGCCAATCATCTTGCGGCCGTTCTCTTTCAAAAACTTCTCAATTCTGGATACAAGATATTCCTGCAATTCACCTTCTTCCTTCATTCCCTCTGCTTTCATGAGTGCCTGACAGTCGGGACATTGTTTCCAATGATTGGTACTTGCCTCATCTCCACCAATATGAATGTATTCTGAAGGGAACAACTCCATCACTTCTTTCAATACATTGGTCAGGAACTCATAAGTAAGTTCTTTTCCCGGACAAAACTCTCCACCAGGTTTCAAATCCCCTCCACAAGCCAGTTGCGGAAGAGCGGCCAATACTTCTTCCGAGTGAGCCGGCATTTCAATTTCCGGAATCACCGTGATATGACGCTGACGAGCATATTCTACGATTTCTTTCACATCTTCCTGCGTATAATATCCTCCGGAAGCTCCGGGAGCATCTTGTCTGCAATACGTACGTCCGCCGTTCCACCAGCTTTTCCAGTCTGGGAAAGGACGATAGGCCGTTTCACGCGTCAGTTCCGGATATTTCTTGATTTCAATTCTCCATCCGGCTCCATCCGTCAAGTGCCAATGGAAGCGGTTCAGTTTATACCGTGCCAGTGCATCAATCTGTTTCTTGACAAATTCTTTTGTATAGAAATGACGTGACACATCCAGGTGCATGCCTCGATACGAAAAGCGGGGAGCATCTTCTATCGTCACTTCAGGAAGCTGGTACGTAGCATTTCCACTCTCACGCGCCAGCTGCACAATAGACTGAAAAGCATAAAACAGCCCCGAAGCTGAAGTAGCCTCAGCCTGAATACCTTTTTTTGTCACTTTCAAACGATAAGCTTCTTCTTTCATCTTCGCATTTTCCGGACTGACAAGTTTAAAAGTAATGTCAGCCTTTCCTTTCTTCTTATAAGTCAGCGACAAAGGAGAGTTACTCACATAAGATACAAAATCGTCTTTATCAGTTCCTGTCAGATTACATGAGAAAGAAGCCTGTGTACGAAGCACAAAATGACCGTCCCCACACACCATCTGCTGAGGATTAGGAATCACATACGTGTCAGATACCGAAGAAGCCATGGCAGAAAAAGCCATTGCCACACAGAAATAAAGGAATAACAAGGATTTCATCTTATCAATTATTTTAATATGAATTTCTTTCATGCATTTTTAAAGTTAACCATTTCTCTCCTAAAAAACAAATCAGTGCCAACTTTTCTGTTTTTCATTTTTGAGAAAGAACAAAAAAAATTCTCGTAAAACCTTGATTTTACGAGAATTACTATTTCCTTGCGGAGAGACAGGATTATGAACCTTTCTCTCCAAAATCCTTATGAATCAACATTTTAATTCAGTTCAATTTTTCAAGTGTAACGATTTAGTAACTGAAAACTGTCTTTTTGTGTCACTC